>Ga0041059_1000662_pt1 | contig 26583 bp, 18 predicted proteins | sample AraColnosormetaG_FD_56232 | JGI IMG/M metagenome (GOLD analysis project Ga0041059, IMG submission 56232) | Arabidopsis roots microbial communities from North Carolina, USA - Col MF nosort | ecosystem: Host-associated > Plants > Roots > Unclassified | place: USA: North Carolina | collected... | reverse complement strand
TTTGGTATAGTTTGATTCGTGTTTGAAACACATTTGAATATATTATTTAAAAAGGTCAAAATCATTTAAGACTACTACGAAATTTAATTTCAGTTTTTCGGACCCAATAAAAGATGTACTTTAATTTAAGTTTGCTTTTGCTTCATTTTCAGTTTTATTTAGATTTAAATACCCCTAAATAAACCAAAACTCTAAAATAGTGAAGCATTTATTATAATTGATTGAAGCTAACTTTATTTTGCAACCAAATAAATTCATATGTACAGTTTTATGATTATGATTACTATATAAGTATATAACGTATGTGCTAATGAAATGAACGTATATCTAACAAAATGTACTCACTGTATTTAATTTGTTGACTGGAATGTAAGATAGTAAGGTTTTTATTATGTACAAAACTAAGGTTTCATTCTTTCTACCTAAAAGAAAAAAACTGAAAAAATAAATTAAAATCAAATACATTCACAACTTTTTGTTTCCTTAACTGACAACTTAATAAATGCATGGTTTTAATTTGATATGTTACGAAGAAATAGTGCATGTGGATGTGGGGGAGCTATGGTAGTGTCTTAAACTCTTCAACATTTAACTTTATTTTTAGTTAAAGTTCGTATATATACAAATCGTATTGTATAAGGTAATAAGTACAATATAGTATATGCTAGGACTTAAATCATAAATGTCGACGAAACAAAAGGACATAAATCATCAAAAAAATTATTATTCGCTTTAGATTCGAATCATTCGATAAATTCTCTAATATTTTCATTTCTCAACAAATTCTCAGTCATTCTAAATTTATTATTTACGATATACAATTGATAAACTATAAATTTAAAACGTAATCCTTACGACGTGGACCGTAATCCTTACGTCGTGGTCGTGGGCCGCTCGTCGATGCACGTCGTCTATGATTATTGCATAAATCATGTAACTATCGTATAAACGAGAATACATGCACGTATAGGTCGGTAGGTGATCGACACTTTATTTTATTTTTATTTTTAAAACATCTACACTTTATTTTATTTCATAAATATCTAAAAGTCTCCCAAAAATAATTAAGAGCTCCATGCATGTTTAAGTTACTATCAATAATGCATTATTATATTTGATTTTATCCTCATTTTTAAAGTCTTTTTTTTTAATTAAAAGAAAAGAGATCGCTATTCAAGAATTTTGTTTTTGTTGATAAAGACGTTGTAAGAATATTTAAGTCTCCGGAAATATTTAAGTTATTATCCTAATGGAGAAATTAATCTGCTGAGTCAGAGAGGGGAAAAAAATGAGCCTGCTACGAGGAAATAAACTAAAAAAGGTCAAATACTAACTACTTTTCTTGTTTATCTTGAAACTTTTCGTATATATACGATTTATTTTATTTTATCTGATTTTGAATAACAATTAGATATATCGGTGGCTTTTTGTTTAGGATAATAAACACTCTTAAATCTTAGGAACTGGAGTAATAGATTTACGTATATGAGCTAAAATAAAACCCAGTAAGCGCTCTTGGTGATTTGGTGTTAGCCTATGGCTAGTGGCCTTTTTTTTGCTAAGAGACACAGCATCAATGAGAATGATCATAGTTATAATAAAGTACTTGATGATGTATATGTCGCTATCAATGAGAATGACCAGAGGTTTGATGATGATTATATTGCTATCAATGAGAATGACCAGAGGTTAGCTTTGGCTGATATCCTAAGAATGAGGATACTTTGTGAAGACAGTTATGCAAATGAGAAGCCATTTGCAACAACTCAAATTTTGACTGTTACGATAACACGTACATCCGTACGACTATAAGATTTCATGAAGTGATTGCATTGTTTTGAAGCTTCTTAAATCTCAGAAGCTACATAAAGCAGAAGAACGTAAGCTAGAATTTCTTCTGCTGTAAGAATACACTCCAATACGCAAATTAAGTTGAAAGAATGATTACAATAACGGAACTCAGACTTCAAAGTTGAAAGAATGGTCCAATTGTCAACATGGAAGCTCCCAATAGCCGAGATTTGAATCAAGGTGATGCCGTCTACTCGAGTTAGTAGAAGGAGAAAAACCAACGAACAGTAGTGAAGCTTTCTAATCTTCTATTGCACACAGACGCTCTGGAAAAAAAAACCATGAAAGAGTGAAACATGTCAGAGGAGCAGCTAGCATTTCAAAAGAAGAATCTTGGTTGGTTTTGAGAGTGGCTCAAAGTGAGATTTTGGGTATAAAAGAAAAGAACTCTTACTTAAGTATTCGTAAGTCAATATCATCGAGGTTCCCCAAGCCGACATGCTAAAGAATCTTGGGCCCAAACCCCTATAGAATCCTTTCCAGCCATCTTCTGCTAGCAGTTTTTTCACCACTTGTTTCGCTGAAGGTCTATTTTCTTGATGTCCCATGACCTGCACAGAGATTTTACCGTTTGTTTAGCATAGTTTCTATGTAGCAATACCCGAAGTTATCTATTTGAGAACCAGGACAGCAGGCACGGAAGCTCTTCTATATTCATTAGAGTTAAAAAAAGTAAATGCAAAATAAAATCAAGTTTTTACTATGAATGGGAACACTTTATACCTGCAGTCGCGTTTTGATTGTGTCTAATGGTGTTGTAATTGAGGATGCTGTTGCACCAGCAATAATTCCTCCAGCAGCCTGGACCATAACAATTTTTGACTTACTAGGAGCAGCAGTTGCATCCGAGTCACCACCATAACCTAAGAATCTGCCCAACAGTAGCAGATATTGTATCAGCGGAATTGTAGCTTTGGTAGCAAATCCAAATTCCAGGAACGACTGAAATGCAAGTTCTTGCAATCAAACTAAAATGGAAACTATCATCAATTAACTAGAACATTCATGGCTAACCTCCAGATAACACGTTGGCTTGATCCATAGCTAGCCCACCAAGCGGCACTTGAAGGAGAATAGGTCATAACAGACAGACCAAACCCTCTGTATAATCCCCTTACACCATATGACTTAATGATTTTTGTGGCAACATCGATACCACCAGTATATGTAGCATGACCTGAGTATCCTTGTACCATCAACTTTTGGCTAACCTGCAGAAAATAGGAGAAATATGGTTTTCAGCAACTCATAGTGATAGAACATTCACAGCATTTACAAATCTTACAAAGCGGTAGTGTTGTATATAATACATACAACATCAATTGGGACAAACACAGCCTGTGAGAAAAGAGATGCTGTCATGCCAGCAATTCCATTTGCAATGGCGGCTTGTGTAGGTTCACTTAACTCCAAAGGTGCAACCAACTTAAAAGCAGAAATCTTAGTGGTCTCAAGAGCAGTTAGAAATATGATTCTTGCAGGTACAGCACCTGTAATGACAGTACCAAAACCTCGGTACAGACCAGGAACACCATCATTCTTTAAAATTCCTTTAACTACAGAAAAGGCACTTCTCTCAGCAATCTCTTTAGAAGCAACTTGAAGCCTTGTTTTCACAACGGATACAGGATACAGAGCTACTGTAACACCAGTGAAGAGGCCAGCTCCATTAATGTAGAACCTCCTTTTGTCAAGTCTGCAAGATAAAAGAAGGAGAGAGAGCAAAAATAATTAGAGCTAGTATGAAGATATTATTTGTTGTATGATTCTTCAGGTACCTCTCGGAAATCTTACAACCAAATTTGTAATGGTTTCAAGTTTGTTTTGGCCCTACTCATCACACATTTCCAAAAACCTTAGACGTAGGACCTCAGATTATACCGTAAGAATAAGGAACACTAAAACTATCCAAATGCCTACTAGATCTTTTACCTAAACAAAGATTTGATTAACACTAGCGAACAAATCTTCTGCACCAAATCAATTTCTGAAATCGAGCTTCTCAGGAGCCCGAGAACCAGATTCTTTCCAATAAATTCGGAAATCTTCAATTACCTCCACGAAATGATTCCGTCAAAACAACGAGCGATATCCATTTCATGTCGATAAATCCACCGAAGAAACCAATCACAGAATCACAAAAACTGGATCGAAACAACAATAAACAAAGTTCGGACTAATAACAACAACGCCACAGAGAATCAATCAAAACTAGAAAACAAGCGGATCAATCGATGGAAATTGAGGAGGAAAATGAAGAACGTACTTGTCCCAGTTAATCTCCGTCTGACCAAAAGATGCGATACGAGAAGTCGGTGGCGTGTCCATGACTCTCTCACGGAAGCTGCGAGACAGAGTTCGAGTCGAGGCGAAAATGACCTAATCTCCGTAAGACTCAGGAAGACATCTGGAATTAATCAGAATCAGAAGAAGAAGACGATGACGGCGAAATGAAATTTCTAATTGCAGATTTCTTGGAGGCAAATTTCAACAAACTTTTGGGATTCGTCGGGAGAAGAAATTAATTTTCCACACATACACAAACACAGGAGAATTTTAAAACGCAAACGCGTTTTTAATCAAAGTTTCGCGTTTGGTCAGCAACAAACTTTTTGAGTCCTAAATTTCAGATCTCTCAATCAAAGGGGCATTGATTTGGGCTTAAAAGCCACCGTGCGGGACTGGCTTCTAGATTTTAGTTCAACTTGTTCACAAATACTGTATTTTAGCAATCTTAGTTTTTTGTTTTTAATTAAATTAACTTGCAAACCATTTTGTATTACTCGTTGATAATACTAATCTTTGTAAGTAGTGTCTACTTTTTTTGATAAATAAATATATATATATAGGTAAAATTCTGATCTTATTTTCAAAAAGACTAGCCTTGACATAAACTTATTTTGGAATATTTACTTTAAAATTAACGGAGCCGTTTCGGACAGAGAGATCAGAGAATGAGAAAATATCTTCGAACAAAAAGTGTCTCCCAAACAAAACGCCGTTTTTGACCTTTTGCCTTTTCAGACCAACGAAAATAATACACACGCGAATCTATTGAAACGCGTGAATGTTAAACCAGGCCTTTATTGGGCTGGATTCAAAATGCGTTTATTTGAGCCCAATTAAAAACATTTCGTTGTTTTGCCACTTTCTCAATCAAATCAATATGCTTCACTTTCACATTAGTACCAAAGCAAAAAGCCAAGAAGTACAGAGTCATTGATCAATGGCAGTGATCAAGGTAAAAAAGCCTTGCACATCTCTAATCATTTCCTCTCACAAAACTCCTTTTTTTCTTTTACAATCTTTGCAATGAGTTTACAAAAAACAGTTCTGGTTCAGTGTTTTAAAACCCAGAAGGATCAGATCAAATCACCATATTGAGATGAATAGGAGAAGAAGAATGGTGAGTGAGAACGAAGCAAAGTTCCCTTGTGCAGAGTTTGGTAGAAAAGGGTATGAATCTGGTGGAGGTAACATACATTCATCACCATTAAAGTAAACTTTTCTAGGAAAAGCCCAACCTTGCTTGAAAGTAAAAGTCTTTTGATCTTTCTGTAGCAAAACCTCTGATTGCACATTCCCTGAAGGTCCAGCTTCCATTAATAAATCATTGTAAAACTTCGTTCCATAGAACATTCCAGTATCATCTGTATCAAAAAGATTTAAGAATGTTATTAGTCATTCAATGGTTGGTTTGAAGTTGAATAGTTGTGGTTGAGGGAGGTATTTATTTACTTATGGATCCGTAAGGAGAGACTGGTTTGTAGTCAAAGCTGAAAACTTGAGTCACATTGTTGAGATTTGGATGCTGAATTGCTAAAGTCCAGAGTGTATGATTCATCCGGTAATTGAAATTTGTGATTGCTATCTTCACTCGCCAATAGTCTTTGTAGTTAGTTTTAACGTGCCAGTGGACTCTAACAGGGCACATGTGATGTGTGCATTGCAACAAAGGAGTGTTGTCCTTTTTTGGTGTGTTGAGACCTTTCTTGGTTAGAATCTTAGAATCAGCCCTGCAAGAAAACATTCATATTGATATTTTTTCAGAGGATATCTAAGAAAGAGTTTGGATTTCAATGATTTGTTACTCACTTGACGCAGCTCTTTTTGTTCTCGCAGCCACAGGCACAAGACGGGCAAGGAGTTATGGTGTCGTTGTAGAAAGAAGAGAAGGAGACACAACAGCTTGGATGCTTTCTTGCTAAAAACTGTGAGTATGTGCAGGTAACATTCCATGTCACTGCAGAAACATAAGTTTGAAATTGATGTTTAGATTTCGATGATGGAACAAGTTAAGGTTTTTGATTGATTGCTTACTCAAAGCTTGTGTTTTTCGCCGTTTGTCAGTTGTGAGAAAAACGGTAGAGGGCACGATTTTGGCAGGACCGCAAGTGTAACCAGGGCCGGGACCAAGCAAAGTGAAGTTCTTAGGAAGCTTGACAGTCTTGTTTGTAGTTCCAGCTAAACCAGCACTAACCTGAAACTGGGATACAGCGGCTGATGGATCTTGACCCCAAGCTCCAATTACACCTCCTTTGCAACAGTTTGAGAACTGTTGATTATAAGGCACACCTGGCAAGAGATCAACAACTGTAGGGGTTTTCTTACAGCAATGAGGTACATTTCCCTTAAACTTGGAACAGTCTCCTTGTTCTGTTGTTTGTGCACCAACCATTGACCAAATCACCTCTTTCTTTGCCCATGTCCAACCTAATGTCCAACCAGGGTTTTGTATGTGCCGGTAGATTTGGAAGTTGTTCATAGTTACCGTAGCCTGCAAATGCACAGAATGTATAGAGATGATGAGAGTTTGTGCCAGTTTCAAGCATATATACACTCACGCACAAGTGCAGAGGATTCTTACCACATAGCCATCTGCCGTCCAGGACATAATATCCCATTTGATTGTAATGTTACCACTAGGATCTAATGGATCATAAGCAGCTGTGAAAAAAAGAAAATCAGAGAGTAAGAAAAGTAAGTTAATGTGCGGGCAAAAATGAATATACAGGACTCACTTGCGGTAAAGATGATCATGAAGAAGAAGAAGCAGAAGCTGAAGAGGAGCCTCATCTTTTGAGTAAAGATTTAAGGAAATTGATTCCCAGGTGCAGTGTTTAACCTCAGGCTTTTTCTTCTTCAGGAATTTGAATTGATGTGTTTATGGGATTTAAAACATAAGTTTTTTACAGATTATTGATGAGTCTTTTTGGTCTGAAGATGGGCTTTCACCTACTTGTTGTTGCATTCTCCAAATTTATTCTTTCTTGTTTCCCATAACTTTAAGCAATGTTTATGGTAGTGATTGATAATAGAACACCTTAGAAACTGACGTGTTCTCGTCCGAATACAACATCTCAACTATCTTTTGTTGGTAAAGAAACGAAAACCCTAATGATTCAGAGATGAGAAGTGAGAAAGTAACTTGGGGTTGAAGATATAAAGAAAAAGTGGGGACTGGCCATGAGTCAACTTCTGACACAAACATATCTCCCAACTTAGCTTACCATCTTCCTAAGCTTTCCTGTTTTCTATAAAATTGTTCCCAGAAATTAAAAGGAGATTTAAATTAACATATCTCTAAAGATTTATATAGTTCATCAATGTAAAGAAAACAAACGAGGTTCTGTGTTTGCTTAACGTATTTGATAAATTCTCTCTTTCATTCTTGGCAATAATAGAACTAATGTAGATTAGCCTCTCTCTTACAAACTCTCGTTTTAGGCAAGAAAAAACGACATGACTAGTTAAAGATAACAAAAGAAAAAACCAATCTGTGTTCGATTCAACAATATCAGATATGAAAATATACAAAACAAACCAGTTCTCATGTTGTCAACAAAAGTAAAGCACTTTTGTTACTCTCTCATCAGATATGGAAGTTCATGTTGAGGCAAAAGAATAGAGTTTGTTCATAGTTTTCTCAAGAGAAATGGACCTTGACCTTGCATTTGGATGAAGTTCTGGGAAGCATTAAGAGATCCGCCATGATCTGCAGCTTTTTGTCATCTCTTCTTGCCTGAACATGAACTTCCAACAGCTCAAGACACGGCAATTTCCCCAAGACATGTTTCATTTGCACTATCTCTCCGATATCTCCTACGAACTCGGTTATCTTGAGGACCTTAATAGGGCAGGACAACAGGAAAGAATACCCCAACAAACATTCGCAAACAGCTTCCAAATCCAGTTTTTCATAAAAATTATAGTGCAAGGGACCCTGAAAAAGACATGAAAATTTTTGAGATACTTGACAAGTATATCTGACTCTATATGAGTTCTTTAGTCTGTCCAATGAACTTTTGGTCATACCTCAATGGTGAGAGTCTTTAGATTTGGAGATTTCTCAAGCAGAATTTGCAGAGGATCCCAACAGAAATCTGCTTCACTGGTAACCGACAAATGAATCAAGTTTTCAAACACTGGGACTGCTTCCTTGAAGTTATAAAATAACAGCTGGAACAGAAAAGATAAACAAATTAGTCGGCAATCTCAATGGTTCCTAGATACAACTTATCCTCATGCTCTTTTATTTTTTAAGCTGCACATACATATCAAGAACACTTACGTCCATCGTATGAAGAACCTTGATGCTCAGAATCTCAACATTTTTTAGCCCTCTAATCAAATTCGAAGGATCAGCAGATCTGTTAAGCCAATAGTCGTACTCTACTTCCCTAGGAAGAGTGAGCCTAGCTTCAACAATGGAGTTGAGATTAACAATTGGATACCCATATGGAATAACATCTTTGTATTTTAAGTAAGCAAGACTCGGAGTATCAAAACTAACGCTCTCAAAATCAGTCCAAGTTTCAGGTTCGGGTTCCCATTCTTTACGCCGAAGAGTAAGTCTCTTAAGAGTCGGACTAGACACAAAGCGAGAACCTTTCCAATGTTCCCAGTTGAGACGATCTATAACTAACTCTTCAAGCACAGGGGAAGCAGAGAGAAGCCTTGTGAACGCACAACCATCACTGGCGTAGAACCGAACTGAATCAAGAATGAGAGTCTTAAGAGCTGGAAGCAAAGCATTCTTAGGGAGAATGTCAATAACAAAACCACACCCTAGTTTCAGTCTAACAACTGTCTTGCAAGTGAAGACATCAGAAGGAAGTATGTAATCTTCTTTGACGTTAATGTCGAGCTCAAGATCCAAGACACCTCGCTTCAACACATTGCAAAGACAATCGTTGACAATATTATACTGAGCAAAATCCATAGACACCAATTTCAGAGAGAATCTCTTTATACGGTAACTGGCAGGTTCAGCTAATAATCCATCAACAAAATTCTTGAAACTTTCCCAATGATGGAAAACAACGTTTCGTTTGATAGTAACCAAATTCTGAAAGTTCTTGGAGACAAACTTTAAGCACGTAGCCTCCTTTGCCGAAAGAAAAGAAACGATGTGGTAAATAACATCGTCTGGTAAATTGCTGAATCTATCCATACTTATCCCAAACCCTAGAGAACCGATCGATCAATACCAAAAAAACTTCAATTTTCTAATCGAAACAAGAAATCTGAAGCCAACACGAGATTCAATATTGAAATTGTGATACGATCGACGACGCCAATTCGAGAGCTTTCTGACGCGAATCAAAGAGGAATTGACGAATAACTAGAGCGGAGTTGTGACATTTATTGAAAGCAAAGAAAAGAAACGAACACGACTGGGGTAATTTGAATCCACTATTTTATACTCGACTACTAAAACAAAGCTCTTATTTTTTAATCCAATGATTTTGCGCCAGCTGTTATTAGCCACTCCCAATATTCATGCATTGGTGATAAATTTATCTAAACAATGTATCGCAAGTCTCCGCATAAATTTAAGGGACAAAAAGAGGCCAACACAAAGAAGAAGGCCGGAATCAAAAAGATCCAACGGTCAAAAGAACTCTGCAAAGAATTCAATAAAGCTTTTGAGATGACAATATCAGATCACTCTTTAGATTGAGAAGCTTCTTCTTCAGAGATATATTTCAACGGACAGTCAATCCCTGAGCTGCTGATGATGTCTGAGTACCTTCCTCTGTTGCCTTATTCGATTCGATCGTGCTGATTACATTCCTAACATTGTCCTGCACATACCCGAACAAGAAACATCTTGTTATTACAACGAATTTTCAATATCGCAGGATTTTCAAATTTTGGTTTTATATTTTACCCGCCAAGCTGCTAGCTTTGTTCGAAGAGACTGCCATTGCTTTTGTCCAAATTCACGCTCGGCACAGCGGCTGATACATGAACAGATATGAAGTACGAGAATGTGTGACTTTGGATTTACACATATAAATCGAAATAGAAGTAGATTAGAAACTTGCCTGACAATTACAACTTGGTTCATCTGATCCATCTTACAAGCAACCAATTTTGCAGTTATTGCCTTAACCACCCACAATTCAACCTCCTCGTCATTTACCTGCACCCCCGACAAATTCGATGAGTCTGAGAAAGCAACGCAAAAAAGGTTATCAACATTTAATGTATTGTTCGTAGAAAAGAAGCTAACCTGTAGGGTGTTCTTGATCGAGGCATACGGTATTTTGCCAGAATCATCTGAGGCCAAATCAACTAGGGACAACAACCTCATCTTTGCTACACAGTCTTCCTCGACAAGTCCTGCAGATACCGTCTATGGCTTATTATGGGTTCACTAAAGAATGAAGGATTCGATTCATCTGAGGATCATGTCAAGCGGTAAAGGGATAAGAACAGTACCGTATGTTTGCAGAAATCCTGAATTCGCATTTTGGAATTCCATGTATGCATCTAGCCTCTGAGTAAGAAAAATCTTCAGTAGCTGGTAAACTGGTGCATTGTTAGGATCCTTCTCCAACTGTGCGACAGCTGGATGGTCTAATAAATCACACTGCAATTCAAAATACAAAAGTCAGGGATGTAATTCCAGTAAAAGACCTCACTGAACAAAAGGCGCAGTAGTTAACACTTACAAGCTACAATGACAGTAACAAGTCAACGTGCAAAAATCTTACGCATTTGAATGAATGATTTATGAATTAGGATACCTGAAATATACTGGGAGCCTTGACAAATTCAATAACTGCTCGTACAGCTTCCTCCTTGGCTTCACTCAGGACTTGGGTATCTTCATTGGAGAAAGTTGCCAAATAATTTGTCACAAACTGGAGGGATTCTTTCGCAAAACTGAAATATTGATTAAAAATCCCATGAGGACATTGGTATACCTTAAAAAAAGGAAAAAGAAGAAACAAACATTGTTGCAGTACCTTTTATTTTCTCTAAGCACTTTAGCAATAGCAAGAAATAGTTCCCGCTGATCTTTGATGTCAATGTTCCACTCTTTCAAGAAGCTGTCAATCTTCTTAAAGGAAGGTACAATATACTCGGTAACCTTCCCGTTTACAGCCAGTTCCAGAGCTTTCATGTATACTTGAAAACGAGCATTTGGGTGGTCTACCAGATTATATAGATTGAAGAGGCTGCACAGAGACAAGCAACAGATGAGAAACACATAACACAAAAATGAAACATTAAAATAGATGCTCAAAGACTCCTAAGAGAGATTAGCTCAAAGAGTCACACGATCATACATCTTCAAACGCAATGAAGCTTTGTCGTTTGGTTGTTGAATAACCTTAGCAGCTATAGCTTTCACCATTTCAAGGACTTCCTCAGGACTGTTCGCATTCTTGACAAGGTTGCAAATGATGGTGTAGGTACACTCAAGATCTAATAAGAGGCAAACACCATCAAAATTAAAGAGATATTATTTATGGTTAAAAAGGACTAACAAACATATAGACCTGCACACACAAAAAAACAGACCTTTCTCAGAGATTTTGGCTGATACCAAGTCAGCTGAAGTTACCATCAACGTTGCCAAATCCAGCCACTTCCCATTTATTATAGACTCCTCTGCTTCCTTACATAGCCTGGAAACTTCAGGCTCTGCGACCTAATAAGCAAAAGAAATCATAATCAACTAAACAATTCCATAGTGAGGCAATTTTTATTAAAACAATCAGATCAAGTGAGATTGCAATAGACACATGGTAGCTAAAACACTAAATTGCTCAATTCAGACTTCATTTTTATCAACACAACGCCTCAACAATCAGTGATTCCCAAATTAAGGTCGCATAAAGACAAAGATACCCAGAAATTGCTCATAAATTCCAATAACGAAATGTAGCAACTTTCGAAATAGACAATCGTATTCACTAGTCGATGATTGAGAACAGAGGTTGGTACCGACCTCGGGACCAGCATCAGCCCAGGCAAGCTGGGAAGTGAAACGAACAATGGCGAGGTAAGGATCTTCTTCGGAGGTGGGAACAATCGTCGTCATTCTCTGCTCGACTGAGTCTCTAACGCTAATCCTAAATCCCTAGCACAAGTTCGAGAGAGACAAAGCAACAAATTGAAAGCCCTAATCAACGTTTTATGGTTTTTCTCGGTTCAGAATTGAACCGGATCCGGTCTAATAATAAAATAACGAGGGAAAGAAACGGTTTTGTGCATCAAAATTAACGTACACAATCTAACGGTCAGGATCAATCGTATAATTTGGTGACCGGCTTGATTAGCCACCGTGATCCGCTTAATTGTACGTGTTCTTTTGGTTAAATGATCTCAAATGTTTATACTTAACAGTTGTTTGATAGATAGAAGCTGCAAGTCAAACATGATGATCAATTTTGGCTTGAAACATCCATGTTGTTAAGACAAGTAATGAACTAGTCCGAGACATTGCACTGTTGTTTATGCAAAAAAGGTTGAATTTCAGGAAGCTGTTATGAGAATGGTGACCGAGCAAGGAACATGGAACTTGAATAGTTGTATAACCAATAGCAAAGTTTGTAAAATGATTTTCTTTTGCTGGAAACACATTCTGGAGATCTCAAGATTGAGAAAGCTTCGTAGCTTTTTCAAGAACACAAGAAATGGCCAAATTCAAAACAATCCTCAAAACCAGTTTGTAAGGATAAAGAATAAAGTTTAGAACAATTTTTACATTTTTTCAAAGGGTCAAATGCATGAGATGTTTGTCGTGGAAATAGAAATCATTTGTCAGATCCACAAGGACCAGATCCAAACAAGTAACCCAAAGAAGATCCTCCACCTGGTGCAGCATGAACCTTCGTAGATGGTCGTTCCTGTTTCTCAAACCACAAAACCAAATCAGTTTTAAATTCAAGTTCCTCAATCAAACTTGAATTTAAAACTCTTACCGTGAGGAAGTTGCCACAGTTTTGTCCATCTGATCTGTAGTAATTATTAGGACTTCCTCTCACACCAGCCGAGTTCTCCTCTGTCTTGTTTTTATCTCCGGTTGTTGTAGTTGTGGTCGTGGTCTTGGGTCTACCTCCAGCTCCATCCGTTGTTGTTGTGGTGGTCGTGGTGGTGGTAAAACCGGTTTTAGCGTTGGGCTTGTTTGGTTTGGGAACAGACTCGCCGGAACCAAAAAGATAACCGAGAGAGCTCTCTCCGCCGCCGCTGTTAACTCCTCTAGCTTTCCCCATTTTCCGGCGAGAATATTCCGCCGCCGATTCTTGAAATTCTAACAATGTGTAACATTGTAAACATAATCCAGATCAATATATCTATAATTAATTTGATTACTTGTAAACCATTAAAGACACATAGGAGAGAGTTTTTTTTTTTGTACCTTTTTTTTCCTGATTTGTTTCTTCTTCTACGATTGGCCGCAAGTAAAGGTAAAGAAACAGAGGAACAAGGAGATACACACATGAATGTGTATATATACAATCTACACGTGTAAGATAGTGTGTGGTGAGAAATAGGCATGAAGTTTATGGTAGGCACGTGTGGGGTTAGTTGTTTGGTAAATCGCTTAAATTTTACCCGGTTTTTTTTTGGGTAAAAACCGGTTTGATGGACCAAAATGATTATTAATCATGAGCCGTTTAAAACATTCTTTTATGTTGGTACAACAAAGCTGTTTGTAACCATTTATGTTTAACAATTGTCATTTTTTATAGATTAAAAGATTCCAATCACAGAGGAAATAGTGACAACCCACGAAATTGTGGATTATCAATATTATCATCTAAATCATTGACAGGGAAAAGAGGGAGGCCATGATACAAGATTTATATTCCATTTTTAAAATTTCGAACTATACCATATTGCTAAGTATTTTAAAGAAGAAGAAAAATGATGAAAGTGTTGGAATGGGCTTAGGCCTCTTGAGAAAAGGAAACTACAAACGTAAGCCCAATATCTTTTGAGGTCCATCCAATTTGTGTTGGGCTATATTTCTCAACATGAAGTTTATGCTTTTCTGTAGTTTTTTTTATATCAAATTAGTGCAATTTTTTTTGGTGTTACTTTCTTTTTTTGTCAGCTTTTATGAATTCATTCCTCTCTTATTTTTTCTTGAAGTTTTCGATAAATAAACGTAAAAAGAGAATAAAAGTTAAAAAGAAAACAAAAAAAAGGGAAAAAGGCTCTGACAAAGGAGGTAATTAACCACAAGACTTGAAAGGTGTTGTAAGAGCCCATGACTTCAGGGACCATCACAATATGTACGATCATCATCATGCTCTTCATCATGACCATTATCATCACCATCCTACGGACGAGATTTTCTCGTTGACTTAGATTTTATAAGTGACGTTGAAGGATGGCAATGGACATGTGAAAATCTGTAGAAACCCTCACTTTTACATCTGAATTTCCCTGCTACATTAATGAAAGAAAATATATTGTTTTTTTATTACTAGTCTTTTAAAAATAATACGTTTTTAATCTATTTGTATGGAATTAATACCAATCCATAATTGGATGTAGATGACATGACCTTTTTAAGCAATGAATTAAAATTTCAATGTTAAATAAATATAAGATCGAGATTTGTAAGAAATTGGCATCGTCTCTATCTATCAAAATTTCGATGTTAGCTAGATAAACTATTTCTTAGTGGCTTAATTTGTCAAAGTAATATTCGTATCGAAAACATAATGACTAGAGTTATATACAAAGTTGAGAGTGATCATATTATAGAAAAGAAGTAATAATAAGAGAAAGAGTTGCATCATTTTGGCTGAAAAAGCATATGGTGCTTTCATGGTTTCCATGCTCTCATTTCATCAGTTTTCGATGTGTATACTATTTTGATTACTCTATTTTATCGTTACTATGTTTCCATTTCCCTCACATGTGTTGAAATAAATGCTTTTTTGGGAAAATAAATACATCAATTATCTGAAAATCAGAAAAGATGAATTTAAGAACTTCCAAGGTACATCAACTTGTGCGCTTTATAATTTAGCTTATGGATGCAGATAAAAAGGGAAAGGCCAATATGATTGGAACAACTTGCTGAATATATATATTTATCAAATAAATTGAATATAGTACTACCATTTAAGCTATATATGACCATAATATATAATTCAATGTTACAAAAATCAACTAAACTACACATGAAGGTGTCTTAATTAATGGTCTATCATAGAACGTTGTCTAGATACGCAATAAAGTTCTCACCCATTAAGATTCTCCTATGTGCTAAGTTTCTCTGGTAACTCCGTTGAACAAGTTTATGCGGCTTCGACAACTCGTCTCTCATCCATCTCCTACTACCCATCTGATGAATTGCCCAACGATCTTCTATTTCATTTCTTTCTCGGTTGGCTTTATATATTTCACGTTTAGAGAATGTATTCGGTGGTTCTCTTGCTAAACGAACACTTTCTGGCCATTGATACTTTGTTCCAATTTTTATGTTCTGACCAAACAACAAAAGTGTTTAGCTTCTTACATTGATTATACACAAAACGGATAAGTGGGATATTATGGATATGAGTTTTAATAATTGAACATGGATTAAAGATCCATACAGCATCCATTTCAATATTTTTAAGATCGAATCCTACCAAACAATATCAAATCGTAAAAGTTGAAAGATTGCTAAAATCATCATAGAACTCTTCATATATTGTCTGTCTGATAGACTCAAAAATGTAGATAATTGAAATATTTTAATCTACTCGTATGTACTTATGAGCAATATATCATGATTTGATTTTAGTACTTTCTAGTGAGGCCATTCATCGTAAATAGAGTTTCGTAGTAGTGGTGGGCAGATTAGGATTATGTGCTTAGGGAATATCAAAGGGATTTTCTTAATTAACCACTAGATCATCCCACCAAAAAACTTAAGTGCTGGCTCGTATTTCAACCAACTGCTTTTATATTACAAGTTTTAAGTATGTGTGAAGGAAGCACCAAATTGCCATGTGCATGTATATGATGAGAACAGTTATTTAATACATTAGAAAATTTTGAAATTTAATCTACTCTTAATTTGGTATTTTTGTTTCCTGACTTTTCTTATTTTCCTTTTTAATCCATGCACAATAACATTTAATAATTCACCTAACAGTATTGGCTCGGTTCAACTTCTGCAATGCGAATGCGATCATGATGATAATTTATGCTGTTATGTACCTTGTCAAGTTCTACAACTTTTAAGATAAACTGAAATCTAATCCATGTAAAATTATATATGAACAGTTTAGTATAATATAAGGAGAGAAAACGAAAGAAACAAAATTGTGTGAAATCCTTAATTAATTTACTTGCAAATACTAGTCTTTCGTTATTTTGGGAACCTAGAAATCATATCGCCGATGTCTATTATCTGTTTTATGAGTTGACCTAACTGATCTGTGTGACGAAACAATATGTAGGTTATATGAAAGTGCTTTTAACTAATCTGTAATGCCTTAGAAGTTAGGGCTCAATATTTTTGTAAACGGTCTGACGAATCGCATTTATATGAGAGAATTTATTACTTTGTCTGCCTATTTGTGTACTATATGAAGAAATTAAAATCACCTTTTCTTTAGTATTAAGCTTAAATTCATATCCACCTTTTAAATTAAATTTACACACACGATAGTATGTATTACTACTACAGTACGTTTTATATTCAATTTACACTAACGGATCTTCAAAAAAATTTGAACGTGGAAAATAAAGAACAATGAGAGTTTATGAGTTTGGAACATATATATCACAAAATATAGTGACAAACACAGAGTATGATTTTTTTTGATTTTTTTTAAACATTAGTAATACTAAGGATTTCCAAGCAACAACATTTATTATTATGAATAATTATGATATATATGTGCATGTATTGTAATGTTGCTCGTCAAAATCAAAGAAAAAGAAGCATATACACTTGAATTAATGGCGAAACTACACAAATGTGGAAAGGGTGGGTGATAATAAAGCGGAATCATGTGCCACTTATTTAATTTAAAATAGATATTTAGACATTCATCACAAAAACCACACTATGAGGGGTTTGATTTTATTTGAAGTCAATTTACTAAATAATATTTGCATATTATTTCAATCAAATGAGTTTTGCTCCTCTTTTATTTATTTCACTTGCCAATTGTTTCCCACTAATTTTCTTTCTGTTCCCAATTCGTAGGGTTTACTGATTGATTACCCTGTCTAAACACTTCTTTCGTTCTGTTAAAACACAATCTATATACTTAAGTAATTTGTAGTATACTAGTATACATCAACCTTGATATGGTCATGACATGTGAACTTTTTAGTGGATGTAGATGATGCATGGCGTGGATGACGTGTGATACATGTACCGATTTGGGGATTAAGGGTCAATGCAAAAAAAGTCAACTTGGAAAAGCACATTACCAAAAGAAACAAGGTCCATGTTCAACTTCGTACCCTCTTGTTTTTCCTCACACATTCTCAAGCTTTTAAACACCTAAATCAAGATCTTTGGGAATGAAAAACATATCTCTTATAATCTACGTATGTAGATATACATAATATTTCTTTTAACGAAAAGAAATCAAAGACACCAGCGCTCGCATAGATGATTTGTTTTTTAGAGGATTAATAATCTTGTTTTTGTTTGTTTGGTATATAAAAATATACACTTATCTCTGGTCCCTTACACCAATACATACCATATATAAAAAGTAAAGTACATACAACAATAAATAAATATAAACATACAATACGAATAATTGTAATAGCTTATGAAACTCGAAGTTTATATTCTGCATTCCAAATAACCGATTGATGCACTATATAAATTATGTCGTAATGTAACCAATAATTATATAATATAGAAATAAAAATCTTAACTAAACACGCTTAGTAATGACTAATGAGAGTGTAGATGAATATAATGATTCTTGATTCGCAACGCTCGCAAATTGCCCATGTGCAGCATATTCCTTGGTTACTTCCAAGGCTACAAGCTAATTAAAATATATAAAAAAAAAATTAGATATTGAAATCATTTTTAATATAAAATAAATAAGTAAGTTAACAAACCCCACCTTGTTCACAGCACATAGTTGAACAAAAACACGTGATCTGCCCCCAAAAAGCATTTTAATTAGTTAGTACATCGCATGACATAAACTCTCAAATCAAATTATCAAGTTCCAAATAAAACAAAAACCAAAAGACATATTATTCTATCTCATAATACAAGCTTAAATTCCTCTCTTTATATTACTATTTTCTAATGAAACAAATTCATTATATCTTTCATAATGGTGATTATTTTGAAGTCATGTGATTAAAGCAAAAGTCGAAAGCAAAAGTTGTTTTTTTGGGTTAAAATGTCCCAAGCCAAAGTTGCTAATATAAACGAGCTAGATGTAAGAATAATATTTATATCTGTCGAATTATCTGAAAATAAAATAAACACTTTTTCAAGTTAAGTATATCATTTTCAAGATTTAAATTATAGTTTTGTGAAGCAAAAATAAATTATTCTTTTGTAAGACCCACCAATCTCAGACCATGCAAGCTTTCTTCCAGTGCACCAATCCACCTTCTTCCTAAACAATTAATTATAATTTTGGTTTCTGGCCATTAGGAATTCAGTTTTCCTCTCTCTATTTTTAATTTCTATTAGGATTTTTCTCTTTGTATATATATTTATTTCTTTGTGAAAAATAAATATTCTGCTGTCTGTCTCTGACAAAAGCCACATGCATATGTAAAGGGGCACCAAAGACTTGAGAGACCCACCCACATTATTTTGTCCACATGGATGTGTAAGGTAAGGTAAACCTCTTTTTTTCATTTATTATTTCCTTTCTCTCTTCATTAATTATTCATTACTAATTAACATTGTTAGTAATTGTTGTACCATCTAATTTGTTTGTAAGACATTAATAAAAGTAAAGATGGATTCACCATTGCTGACCATAAAAATAAGCAAACATTCACCAGTAAGATTATTAACAAAATACATTAGATTCTTGGATTGAAAGCAAAATAAAGGTACTTATCCAATGAAAACAAAAGAAATTAATTTGGTCTGAACTTTCATGTGCATCACTTTCATCAGAGATGCATAAAAAATAGATACCTCATTATTATTCCCAAGCAGATTTTTTCAGAGCTTTGTCATAAATTTTATTTGTAAGAATAATAAAAAATTCAATTACATTCTCTTACAATGTATAAATCTACGGATACACACGAATACATGTGTACACGCATGTGTATGTACGTACTACATAACATTATTACATAACCGATGTTTTTATATCGCTTGAAAAGCTTCTCCATATAATTGTAGAGAGAGCTCTTTGCCTTTTACAGACTCACTTCTCACAAAGAACAACAACAACCAAAAAAAAAAGATATCATTATTTTCTTCTTCTCTTCTTTCTTCTTCAAGGAACCCTCCAAGAGAACATACACAGAGAAACCTAATTCCTTGTCTGCTCATAACTTCACAAGTAGCTTTACCTTTGTCTTAATGCTGGGTTCTTCTTTGTCCTCCTGTCTCTTCTTCTTCTTCTTCTACTACTTCCTCTGAGACACAAAACAGAGGAGATAACAGAGTGGAGATTTTCAAGAATTGGTAATGAGAAGAATCTTAAAGTTCCAAAGTTTTTCAGAGTCAACAACCTTCTGAGGCCAGAGTTAAGAAGACAAAGAAGTAGAAGAAGAAGATGTCGGCGAAGCTTTTGTATAACTTGTCGGATGAGAATCCAAATCTGAATAAACAGATTGGATGTATGAATGGGATCTTTCAGGTGTTTTACCGGCAACATTATCCACCGAGACGTGTCACCGGAGATGAGCTCAAGTCTCTTCCTTCAGGTAACACTCTCTCTCTCTTTTCTCTTTCTTAGCTTGCTATGTCCTCTCCATCAAAACCTGAAGAAAAATTATACGTTTGAGAGGAAAAAGTTCTTCAACATAAGACATTGTTTTTGTATTCTAGTTCCTGACTAAGATCCTAAAAACAAGGTTCAGGACCACTAAAGATGCAAGAAACCAAAGCTCTATAACATGTCTTGTCTTTAGAATTCTCTATACTTATCTATAGGTGTATTATCTAACAAAACTACGTATTTGTTAAAAGTTGAAATTTGGTGGGGAAATTTTTGCAGGCAAAGCAAGTGACAATGTCGGTGATACCAACATTTCAGCGGACAAGAAGGAAACGGTAAGAATCTGTCGCCAGTAGAGAAATAGTATTTTCCATGAAGGAAAATGAATATTAATAGTGAAATTTACTGGAATTGCAGGAGAAGAGTAAGAAGAAGAAGACTGCAAAGGAGAAACAGAGGGGAGTATCCTCTGAATCGTCCTCGAGGTTGTCGTTTTCTTCATCACCATGCTCCTCGAGCTTCTCATCTGCAGATATTAGCACCACGGCTTCTCAGTTTGAACAGCCCGGTTTGAGTAATGGTGAGAATCCTGTAAGAGAACCGACCAATGGGTCGCCAAGGTGGGGCGGTTTAATGATGCCAAGTGATATAAGGGAGCTTGTGAGAAGCTCTATTCATAAGGAGACAAGAACCAGAGATGAAGAAGCCTTGTCTCAGCAGCCTAAATCAGCCAGAGCTAATGTGTCTCTTCTCAAAGAATCATCACCATCTCGGAATTCTAATGAATGGAGTGAGGGACGGAGAGTAGTGAAGCTGAAAGACAGTCCTCGGTTCTCTTACGATGAGAGGGAGACGAGAAAGACAGGGGCCAAGTTGAAAGAGACCCCGAGGTTGTCATTAGACAGTAGATCGAATTCCTTTAGGAGCGCAAGATCTAGTTGTTCACCAGAGCCACAAGAGCTTGTAACAGGTCACAGAAGAACAACATCAAGCGTCGTTGCAAAACTGATGGGTCTTGAAGTAATTCCAGATGAGCCTGTGACCATTCAGAATAGAGAAAATCGCTTCTGCGACTCCCCGAGGCCAACTTCCCGAGTGGAAGTAGATCTACAAAGATCAAGAGGTTTTGATTCAATCAAAAAGATGATGCCTGCTAAGTTTCCTATGAAAGCATCTCCATGGGCGCAAGTTGATGGTGCCAAGAACCAAGTCAAAATACCAGACGCTACTACGCTGACAGTTTATGGTGAGATACAGAAGCGGCTTTCACAGCTTGAGTTCAAAAAGTCCGAGAAAGACCTCAGGGCTCTTAAGCAAATACTCGAAGCAATGGAGAAGACGCAGCAGTTGATAAGCAAAGATGATGATGACAACAAAACTCTATGTTCAAGCAATTTTATGCAGAGAAATAATCAGCCAATTCCATCTGCAATAAACACCTCGTCCATGAATTTTAAATCATCCTCTATCGTGGTTATGAAAGCAGCTACCGCTCCAGTCTTCAAAGACACAGGCATTGCAGGTTCTGCGTCTTTCTCCCCGCGGAATGTTGCTTTACCAAATGTCAAGGTTGGAAACCTGAGGCAAGCCCAGAAAGTCATTCCGAGGAAGCAGAGTGCTATGGATGTGACCCCGAGGCCAGGATATTACAAGGGCCAGACAGAATCCACAATGAAAAACACTAGTACCAGACCATTACAATCGAAAAGCGACATGGCCAAGTCAGGGAAGATCCAGAAGCCTAGTGTCAGCCTAAGAACACCACCAAAGAAGCTTGGGTTCGAGAAGCAGTCTCGGCCAACATCCCCAAAACCAGAACTGAACAAGAACCAGAGACAACAACTCAGTAGGCAACAGACAGAGTCAGCCTCCCCGAGAAGAAAGCCAGGGATAAAATCTCGTGGCCTACAGCAATCTGAAGACCGTTTAAGTGATGAAAGCAGTGACTTGAGAAGTCTAAGATCTGACAGCAACGTAAGCTTGGCCTCTAACCTTGATACTGAGGTTACAAGCAGGTATAACTATGAGAGGAACAGCGACATTACGGAGCAGCACACCCCGAAACAAAGGGTATAAACTTTTCTCCTAAAGCAAATTTCTCTTTTACAAGTTATTCACAAGTACATGTTTCACAAGAATCTTGTCCATTTATCAATGCAGAGTCCAGACTTGGGAATGAGGTCGCTGTCAAAACCTCTGAAAGTTACAGTGGAGCAGCCCAGCCCGGTGTCAGTTCTTGATGTAGCTTTCGACGAAGATGATTCACCATCCCCTGTGCGGAAGATATCCATTGTCTTTAAAGGTGAGTCACTGGGAAGGTCCAAAAAATTCAGACTGGCATTCAACTTTTCTTCGAGCCAAAAAAAGAAATGTTAAACTACAAGTTCATAAATATTAAACTCGTTACATTTGTCCAAGATATATTCAAAACAGATTGCAAGTTTTGATTTGTTTAAAGTTTCTCACCTTTACTATCTCTCTTGTCACAGAGGACGACAATCTAAGTTCTGAAGAGTCCCATTGGATGAACAAGAACAACAACTTATGTAGATCGATTGTGTGGCCTGAGAGTAACACGAGTCTAAAGCAACCTGATGCTGAACTTACGGAGGGTTTCATGGAAGACGATGCCGAATTCAAAAATGGTGACCACAAGTACATCTCAGAGATAATGTTGGCATCAGGGCTTCTACGAGATATCGACTACAGCATGATAAGCATCCAGCTGCACCAAGCACACCTACCGATCAACCCGAGCCTTTTCTTTGTACTGGAACAGAACAAGACAAGCAATGTGAGTCTACAGGACAACAAGCACAAAGGCAGAGGATTTGGACAACAACAAACGGTGAACCTGGTTGAGAGAAGTAAGAGGAAGCTCATATTTGACACCATCAACGAGATCTTAGCTCACAGATTCGCTGCAGAAGGGTGTACAAAGCAACCATCCATAACATTATCAATCAGCACGCAAAGGACACACGAAAAAAGTTCAAGAGGGGAAGAGCTTCTGCAAACTCTGTGTTCAGAGATTGATCGATTACAAGATAACTCAAAGTGTATCTTGGATGAGGACGATGAAGACCTCATTTGGGAGGATCTGCAAAGCCATGGCATGAACTGGAAGGAGATTGAAGGAGAGACACCAGGGTTAGTGTTAGACATTGAGAGGCTAATCTTCAAAGACTTGATTGGTGAAGTTGTGACAAGCGAGTTTGCAGCTTTTCCAAGGATGCTCAGTGGGCAACCAAGGCAGCTTTTTCATTGCTAATATTCCTAATTAATCTTCACTTAGAATTGTAAATCAAGGAATCTAAATCATCCATTTTACAGAGTTGAGAACATTTGGTTTCTTGGTTCTCTGAACCCCTTTCTTATGTTCTTTTCTTAGTTGTTTATGTAAACTTCATAAAAATGTTTTGTAAAAGACTCCACTCAAGATAAAGCTCAACAATGTTATATCCATCAAGAAGAATATTTCAGCAAACCTCAATTGATGTAAAGACAAAACACCATTTCTCTTCCAAAACACCACTCTACCAGAGCTAAAGGAATCAAGCTTAACTAGAACTGAGGATATTATATTTTCATTTAAAAAAATGTTTCACCAGCAAATGATGTAAAAGACAGAACACCCTTCTCTTCCTCTGGCAGTTCGAGTCAGTAAAAAAATCTCTTTTCCTAAAACAAGTCATGTATTCAATCGCAAACTATCACTAAACTCAGGATGCAAAGATATTCCGTCTACAAATTCTAAATGACAAAATACCTATTTTACATCTGCGTCAATACTTTCGCTCTTTTCTTCGCGTTCTACCTTCTTCTCCCTCTTGTTTCCATCCTCTTTAAACCAACCCTTTTCCTCTAAGCACTGATTTATCTTCCAACATTCAGAGGCTTTTCGAGTCCCAATCTTGAAACGAAGCAAAGCTCCTTGTGTTCTTGCACCATCTCTTTTCTGTTCATCTTCCATTCCAGCTAATCTGTTCTTGTCGTTGATCTTATCAGATAGAGCATATGCCTCAAGTGCTGGAATGTGATGGCTCATGCTCATATGTTTCTCAGGAAGGTGGTTGGTACTAATTTCTTCTTTCCTAAGCTCTGACGGGCAAACCACACGTGACAGTGACACATTCTTCTCTCCAACCCAAATTGGTGCAGCAAGAAATGGGTTACCTTCCGGTTCCTCTATTGGCTTCTGAACATCCTTTTGATCCATGGATTTCTGAACTTTTAACCTATCAACATCGACAGACTGCTGCACACTCATCAAAGATGATCCATTATCTCTACTCTGCACATCCCTTTCTATTTTGTCAACATTAATCTCCTCTGACCCGTTAGACATCTTGGTTTCAGGAAACGCAGGAAGCCAAACAGGAATATGCTCATCTGGTGGCTCTACTCCAATATCGGAAAAGCTAGGAGCTGGTCTTTTTCCTCTGTTAAAAGGGAAACGGGGAAGAGAATAAACGAAAGGAATCTCCTCCGCTTCTCCTGTATAACGAATAATATCCTTGACGACACCAGAATCAGCAAGACAATGCTCAACATCATGAGCACCGTCGAAACCCAATCCAGATCCCAAATCCTCCAGTGCTTGAACAATATCCAGAGCATTACTTTCTACTCTACCAGCCATATTAACATAAAACTGTGCAGTCTTCCCAATGTTCTGAATGTATTGGATCACTACATCGGTTAGTGTTTCAAGAGCAGTCTCTTGAAAAGAACTGAATCTCAAACCTTCGCGTGACTGTGATGATTCCTGGTAACTGTTAATCTCAACGCTCTCGCATATCTGCGCCGTGGCCATTCTAGCTAGGGCGTACGCAAAATCATTGCCACGAGACATACTTCTTTTCCCTTGTAGTTCTCTCCGCTGACTTCCACCCTCTCCACCTCCATTGATCATATTCAAACTTTATTACAACTTTACACACCGTCAAATGTAGAACCATTTCTTGAATCAACACAACGTAAAGTGCATTCCTTTGACACTGTTTCAACTCATCTCCCACGGAATTCTAATCTAGGTACCTTAAAAAACGGAGAAAAAACAATCAAATTCGACATTGAGCTGAAGCAGAAATTGAACCGAATGACATACAAGAACGAAGAATAAAACCCAAGTTGCCCAAATTAGGAAAACGAAAAATTGAACTTCAATAAATATCAATTCTTCCCCACAACAAAACCCTAGAAACTCAGCGAGGTCTAATTCACGGGCATTACAACGGACCGATTAAAAACGAATCCTTTAAAGAGAAACGAAAAGCTTACCGGAGAAGAAGACTTCCCCGTTGTAACAACCCACGGAGCAGCGGAATCAACTAGGAAGAAGGACCAGACAAACTCCCAGGTACTTATGAAGAACCCAATTGAAAACCCTAGCGAAAGGAGTAAAATTTGAGAGGAATTTAAGGGTTACGGAGGTACCAAGAAACCAAATCGAAGTAGAAAGGCGCCGAATTCTAGGGCAACGAAAAAAAAAAACCAGCTTAAACCCCCTCGATCCAGCGAGAGAGAGACAGAGAGATATATTGAAAGAGTGAGTTTTTCGTCCCCAACTTTTAAGCGGAAGCAGATGACTAAAGGAAAGAGGGAATGGTAACTTCACGACCGAGCAGATAGAGATCTCGTGACAATGCTGTACTCTCCTGACACGTGTCCGATGTTTTACTTAGTTCCAGTTAAGCAATTCCTTAAACAATTTAGAAATTTACTCGTGTAATGAAGTTTGTTGCTAACGATTCCATGTCTTTGGACTTTGATTATAGTTTTTTAATCAAGCCAAATGTTCAATTTGAATTCTAATAACCAGTAACATTATTTCTTTTTTTAACTAGATGATTTTCCGTGTTATATACGACATTAAAATTATTTTTAGATTTGAAATAAATTTTACCATGTCTTTCTAATTTTTTATTTTTGTTTTTGTGTATTTTACTTTCCCTTAGAAACAATTTTGGCTATGTGCAAACTAAATCTTACTCAGAGTAACAAAGTCAAAAGGAATAAGTGTTGCTACTCATGGTAATTCTACTTCTCTTTGATTATGGTATTTCATAAGCTCAATCTAAATTATAATAACTAATATTAACCTTTATTATTTTCTTTTTAATTAGATTATGTTTCGTGTTATATACGTTATTAAAATTACAAGTAAATTCTAATATGTGGTCTTTTAAGGTTTTTCCCGCTCCTTATCTTTCCTTGGTTATAGATTTTTACTATGTGCAGTTTAAATCCAAGTTAAGCAATTATTTAAATCTTACTCATGTAATTGAAGTCGCAAGTAATAATTGTTGTTGTTAATGGTAGTTTTATATATCTTTGGTTATAGATTTATAATCCAGCTACAAGTTCAATCTGAATTATGATAAATGATATTAGACGTTATTACTTCCTTTTTAATTAGATTATGTCCCGTGTTGTGTACGACATTAAAATTATTTTTAAATTTTTAGTAAATTTTGACATGTGTCCTTCTTTTAGTTTTTTTTTTGTTCTCCTTATTTTCATTGAAACAAATTTGTTTGCTATATACAATTTAAATCCAAGAATATATGTCAAATAA
>Ga0041059_1000661_pt1 | contig 26599 bp, 11 predicted proteins | sample AraColnosormetaG_FD_56232 | JGI IMG/M metagenome (GOLD analysis project Ga0041059, IMG submission 56232) | Arabidopsis roots microbial communities from North Carolina, USA - Col MF nosort | ecosystem: Host-associated > Plants > Roots > Unclassified | place: USA: North Carolina | collected... | reverse complement strand
CGCCGTTAAAGTCACAATTTTTTTTTTTTTTTACTGTTAATCTGCAAGTGATAAAAATAATAATTAAAGTTTCGTGTGTGAAAATATAATTATACTTTATTTACCTTGCTTGCGACTTGCGGGGTACGTTTACAATCGAGTAATAGCATATACAGAGGTTATTATACAGTCTAGTTTAGCAAGAGAAAACAAATTGCAGATAAATTTATAATGTACGTTTCTTTTCCATTTTGAGTCTATAAAGTATAAATTGTGGATCCTACCATGTTTCAAACATACGAATGTGTGCACAAATTTATCATTGCATTTATTTATGTAGAAAAAGTAGCAAGCGAAAGGGAGAGAGTCGACTGGTAAGTGAGATTTTGGGTTCGTAAGATTTGAATGATAAGCTGTGAAAGGTAGCGCTATCTTCTAGAGAACGTGAGTTGAGTATGAACATTTTCCGGTTAAGCCAAGTCACTAACATAAGGTAGAACATCTTATAAGTTGTAATAAATAAATAAATAAAACTTATAAGTTATAATATTATATATGTGAAGATACATACATATACATAACATGATTAATCCAAAATCACATATGCTTTTTTGTTGTAATAATACTGTACGTAGATAATCATTAAAATTTACACTCCAATTATTTTGTCAACACGCATATAAATAATTAAGGGGTATAAATTCCATGATTTCACAAGCGTAAACATAAATAATCTTATGATAAGATTTTTCAACAAAGAAATTATAAACTTTTTAATCACAAAAATTCACTCCAACCAACAAGCACATTGTTTGGTGAAAGTAATAATTTTTGAATCTTGTACCGTTATGTAATATAGTGTAATCTAGTTTAAGCAAATTTCGTAAGGATCGGATACTTACAATACAACCTAGGCGAGCTTTACAGCTTCAACTAAATTAGTAATTTAATTATTATATAATTAATTATAATCCTTTATAATACAAATCACCATTTAGAAACTCAGCTATACTTGACAAATGACAAGTAGTACTAGCTGATCATTCGGAAAATCTGGGCCATATATTTTCGTTAATCGTGGTAGCTAGTAAACTCGAGAATGGTAGGTAAGATATGTGGTTGATAATGTTGGATGATATGTTATGGTCAGTAGAATACAATTTTGGTAAGTTTATACTTGTTCCAGAATTTTAGCTTATTATAGTTTGTATGTTCTTTATTAGTTTTGTCCTTTAATTACGCACAGTTATTTTTCTCGAAGGTTTTGAACTGCATGATGTACACGTACATAAACATAAAGTGGCAACTGCCAACTGGCAATTATTCAACCTAGCACATAACTGTCAACTATGGGCCCTGTATTATTAACTATCAGATTTAAGCAACATCATGCATGTAAAAGAATATCAAACTTTTGAATATTAACAACTCTCGAAGGTTAATCTCAATGTCGTTCGAAATCTATCCCGGATTTATATGATAAATATGCATGTAAAAAATAAATGCATGTAAACACAGCATATATGCCAAAGGAGAGAACCGCATATTTGTCACAGTTCCAATCGTAATTATATATTGAAAAGCAAGAGATGGCGACGGATGGGATTTGGGTAAGTAGGCCACGTTTGTGGACTATACACCGCATTTGATATCATAAACAACTTTTTTGTTTTGTTTTCCATAACGAAAAGAGGGCCCCCAAAAAGGTACTCAAGGAGCTGACAAAAACAATAAATATGCATATATATATTAATGTAATTAAATTGTCTTAAGAAAATATCAAAATAGCAAGGATAATATATATGAATTGCAGGCTTGCAGCTTCGTGTAAGCAGGAGGCTCGCAGATGAGTTTGAAAGTTGAGTAATAGGATGGTTAGGTAAAGATGACCAATGATGACAGTATACTAGGAGATGGAAATATCTTCATGGACTAATAAATGTATCATGTGACATGTCAATATATTAATTCCTATTACAAATTAAAAGTATCTCTAAAAATTAAAATAATTTGCATGTGGGAAGATGTGGAATCAAACTAATACGTCAGAGAAAAACAAGAAGAATGACTTGCCATATTTGTCGAGGTACCGTAAGTAAATGGGTTAAACCAGAACAAGAAGGTAAAGTTTGGTTTTCTTTTTCGGTTCGGTTTCAGGTTTTAGGCAAATCACATAAATTTTAGTTTTATAGAAACTCAAACCTCTGGATTTACTGCTATAGACAACGACTATCAATATTGAACAACACGGAAACAACGTCATTCAATGATTCAAGAATTCGTAATTCTCAAAACTCTGCAGTTCATTTCAATTAACTTGATTACGTACAAAGGGGAAGACAAAATATCAGGTTAAAGAAAGCTACCACAAAAGTCAAAACACAAACTAATGAGGCTCAAGATTTACCACAAAGATGTCAATTGTTTGAGCAAAACTACCTACCAAGGAGCCAAAAAATGTACGTCGAGATAGCCTTTTTTTAGGACCGACAGTTACCAGTTGGTTCATATGAAATTTCTTTTAGCATAATCGAATATTTACGAAGATTTTTAATAATATCAGACGAGTTCTTTCTCATATCATGGAGACTTATATACGAAGCTTGATCGTCATCATCATCCACGAAACGTCTAAGCTATCATATAAACCCTATGTAATAACCACGAAACCCTATGATCCTGAACCTTATTCTCATTTGACAATTGAAAATTGTTGTTTCTCGATGCCTTTTGTAGACCTCGAACATGGTTATATGTAGAAGAATAAAACAAGCACTATTAACAACCAATTGTCGGTTAAACTAAAGTTCCAAATCTATATCATGGAAATCGAACCAAGCAAATCTTGTAAAAATACTTTTCGCTCAAAATAAATAAACATAGTGCTAAGATATCAAAATGTGACTGTCGGATACTTTTGCATGTAAATAAATTTCACCTTCTTATAGAAAATATACAAAACGTTCATAAAAAAACTGTTGCAACTAATGTCATGACTCGTCACTCATGAACAAACGATGTTGAAAACAATATGAGATATCTCATTATGCGTAAACCACCAAAAGAATACAAAGTTTAAGGGAAACTCTCTCCATACTTGATACTTCAAACGCTGGAAGATGAATGAGCAGCCGAGCAGGACCGTTATAAACCCAAGAAACAGAAACGGTTGCAATTAGGCTTATAAAGCAAAATCTTTCGGATGAAAGTAATTATATTCTACTTTTCAGTTTTTTTTGGATGAAAGTAGTTATATTCTAATTTATATTAAAAAGTATTTATATTATACTATGATAAGAGAGTGTTGACCTGAAATTTACAGTTTATCAGCAACAATATTCGGTTTATTAGTTTCCAAGAAAGACAAATTTCCCTTATAACAATTCAAAAGTATGTGATAATGTGGCAGTAAGTTATAAAAGATGCCATAATCTTACTTAAAGTTAGTCAAAGAGTATCTATAATTTGACTAGGAAAGTCTTATGAAAAGATTATAAAAATCGGATCTACCTTTTTTAATAATGTAATGAAAAGATTGTCATGTGGAAACACATCAATACGATGCTGTTTTAACATCTTAGGTGGTTCCCTAGTTAATTAAATGGTCCGTCACTTGCCCCAAAACCAACTAGTCTAACCTTCTGTCTTTGAAAGAGAGTTCTGATCTACGACCCATCTCCTTCGTACCCGAGCCTGAAATTTATCTTCCGGACCCGAGCCTCGGATTTGCTCCTGCGTCCGCCGTTGAAAATTTTCGTACTCCCTTCGATCACTTATCTCTCTTTCTCTCTTCTCCTGGTTTCGTTAATTATCGGATTCGAAAACCCTAACTTATTCTTAGAAATTGAGGTCGGAGAAGAAAGCTTGTCAGGCTTTCCAATTGTTGTCGACGCGACAGAACAAGTGTAAGTCTGCATACATCTCTCTTACTCTTAGTAGAAACCCTAGTTTTGTGTAATGTCCCAATAGGAAAATGATGTGTGAATTCCCAATTCTTTGGAGCGTGTTGGTAAAATTGAAGTAAGATAGGTTCTCGTTTGAGGTTGAATTCTAGGTTATGGTAATGTTCGTGTTAGCCAGAGCTTCGATTTTGGGTGAAATTGTGTTGCGGCAATTTTGATCTCAGAGTAGGTTCACGAGATTTCCGATAAAGTCTAGAAATTGGTCGAAATTAGCTTATTTTTCAGCTGCCATAGAGTGTTTATAGCTGTGAAATGCGAGAGTTCCACTGTTTATTTTTTGTATAAGGATCTTGATGATATTTACTGCAAATGAATACTCGAGATTACTGGATTAGGTGCATTTGAGTTTGTTATAGTTTCAGAAGTTGAGTTGGAGTTTAGGCTTTGGCTTAGTGGACCTTGGATGTCAATGTACGGTTTTCATTTAAGGAAACAATGCTGATTCAGCTTTCCTTATCACCTGGTCGGCGTTGTCTCGCTTCGTTGGTCTGAGGGTTTTCCTGCGTGAAGATTTAAACTTTCTTGTCTTAAACTGAATCAGGGTTGAGGATCTTGTCCGATGATTTTCATTTGACTCACTTTTGTTTCCTAATTTGCAGAAAACAACGATTGTTTTAGATCAAAGGAGACACAAGATTGAAATATTTTTCGTTTCTTTTCGAGGTCCAGATATTTAAAAATAATTTCTAGAAGCTGAATCTATGCCTGGAAACGAATTTGGAGAGAGGACCCACAATTTCTTTGGACAGGAGGGCCTATCCCAAGACCAGCATCAGTCTCAGGTTGTTGACGGAAGTTGGTCCAGTTTTAGTAATGGTCTAGTCGGCAACCAGAGGCAGATAGACCCATCCCTTACTGCCGATCTGAAGAGTTATAGAACACAACAACCTGGTATGGATTTTGTCTCCTTATGACGGGGAATTCCCAACTTATGCGCTACATATATCTTTCATTCATGGCTTAAGAGTTAGAGCTTAGTATGCTGGTTGCTTGCTTTTTAAACATAGATTTTTTTGCTTATTTCAGTTGATCCTGAAAGAGGGCAATCTTCAAATTCACAGCATGGTTTAAATTTTACTCAGCAGCCTATGAGGTCGGAGTACTCCAGAAGTGTATTACAAGAACCCCAGCAACCCACAAATGGTTACATGCATGGGAATCTTGGGTTGCAGACGATGCCGAATGAGGCAAATGTTTTGGGAATGGATGTAGAGTCGAGTAGGGATAAGTTGTCAGAGAGAGGATTCACTCCAGATCTTCATAAAATTCCTACGAGGTTTGAAATGGGAGAATCTCCAGTTAATTATGATTTCTTTGGTGGTCAACAACAATCAAACACACAGCTCCCTGGCATGCTCCAGCCTTTGCCAAGGCAGCAGGTGTCATTCAATGATATGCAACTACTGAAGCAGCAAGTTATGGTTAAGCAAATGCATGAATATCAAATGCAACAACAACTTCAAAAGCAACGGCTAGAGGCAAGGCAGCTCAATTCTTTGAATAGAAATGCAGTCAATGGAAGTTGCGTAAGTGATAACCAATCACATATGATTAATGGCATCCCTCTTCAGAATGCGTCTAGTAACTGGTTGCAGCCAGATCTCATGACAGGAAATACAAACTGGATGCATCGCGGCATCTCGCCAGCTGTTCAAGGTTCATCCAGTGGGCTCATGATTACCCCTGACCATGGGCAGGCGAACTTAATGGCTCAACAATTTGAACCTTCCTTGTACGGTATGCCTGTTAGTGGGACAAATGCACCTCACAATGCCTTTTCTTCCAGCCAGATGAACAGATTAGCTGCACAGCATGGTTCTGCAAACAGGACTTCCTCTGTCACTAATCAACCTACTTCATTTCTGAATCAAGGCGATGTACAGGATAGTCATATGCTCCCTAGATCCACATACCCGGAGAAATTATTGTTCTCCCAGACATCAGTTCCAAGTTCAAATAGTATGCCCAATTTTGAAAGTTTACAGGAAGATGATTCCCGTGAAAGGAACATTTCAGTCCAGGCGAAATTTGGTCAGATGGAGGGTTCTGGTCCATCAGAACAATCATTTATTAAAGCGCCTGAAAATATAAATGCATTGCAGAAGTCAACAGCATTAGATCCAACAGAGGAAAAGATTTTGTTTGGTTCGGATGACAATTTGTGGGAGGCATTTGGAAACAGCACTGATATGAGCTTGACAGGAAACCTTATGTCCAGTAGTTCTGACCTTTTTGATGGATGCCCCTCTTTGCAAAGTGGGAGTTGGAGTGCTCTTATGCAATCTGCTGTAGCAGAAACATCCAGTGATGACGCAGGCGTACATGAATGGGCTAATAACAGTACTGGCCCACATGCAAATTTTCATCGTGGTAATATGGCCCAGGATTTGGGTGCAAAGACTTCAAATACACTAAGCGGGAGAGTCCACAGTGATTCTACTCGGACAGCTGTTCAACATTTGCAAGACAGAGGAAATAGTGTTGCAGATAATGGCCTGCTGGAAAATTCAATGGCTCAACGCAATCTAATGGCTGAAAATATTTTCCATTCTTCAAGTTCTGGTGTCGATGGGCAGAACAATTCGTGTTCTATTAGAAAGAATGAGGGTGTTGAGGATAGACTTGGTATCTGGAAGGCTGCGTCAAATCCAAATTTAGTTGCTCTGAAGGAACAAAATCCTTCAATGCAAAGGACAAGCTATGGATTTGGCATTGCTGGTGCAGGAAACGATTCTAGGCATTTGGATAATAACTCTTTGGAGAAGGCTATCCCTCATCTGAATTCTAGAGACGGCAGTCAGATTCTTGAGTCATATTCGAGTAATAATGCTGGATCAAATGAAATGGTAAATACCCGTGATTTGTCTACGTTACCTGGTGGGAAAGAAACACAATCTGGTCATGTTGGTGTTAGGCCGTCAATACCTCGCAAATTTCAGTATCACCCCATGGGTAATATTGATGTCACTGATGAACCTTGTCGAGGAAAAGTTTCTCGTTTTGGGCAGTCACAGTCTCTAGGTCAGCCTGCTATGAACACTCTAACTGACAAGGTAAATTTTATCCTTTGGTTTTCATTGTGGTTTAGAAATTTGAATCCATCTGAACATTATTTTGGCTTTCATTATGATAGGGACATGTTTCACAAAATGACTTAAATCGCACAAATAAGGCTTTTAAAGGCATGGGTCCAGAAAATTCACCGAGTACTTCTGCGTCAGCCGACAGGAGTGTTGATAGGTGTAATCAAGTGAATAGTGCTTCGTCAAGGTACTGTTCATTTGTAACTTAATTTATTTAGTGTTGATAGGTGTAATCAACTGGCAAAGTTACCTAAAACTCAAATTTTCTCATTGAGATGTAATTTCTCACTCGTGGTAATTGCTACGAATATTTGTAATTTGTGCTTTGCAATTGTCTTTCTGAAAGAAATTTCCTGTGCAGGCTTGAGCTTCTTCACAAGGTGGACCCGTCGCCGGAAAATTCCTCGGAAACAAATGTTACTGGGATCCATGAAGCAAATGCCTTTGCAGACTATGGTGGTCAATTCCGGCATAATCAGGCATCTGCTTCGCAGGGGTTTAATCTACAGTTGGCACCTCCATCTCAACTAGCTCCCTCACCTGATAACATGCAGTTTTTTCGGAATTCTTTGCAGCCATTGAATTCATTTCATACTGGCCCTGAAAAAGGAGGAACAAGTCAGTCCAGGTTTGCTCCGTGGGGATCTAATCAATCTTTTCATCAATCCACTCATCAAGGACCATTTCCTGGAATCCTAGGGGGATCCAACATGACTTCTGGTTTCCCTTATTCCAGAGGGTATCACCAAAATCAACAGATGGCTGTTGGTACCCGACAATCAGCTGCTATTAATTCAGTCAATTCATCTTCTGAGTTGTCTACCCCTGCAGTGAAAGAAAGAGATGAAAGTAGTGACTTTGATCAACGTGGACATTCAGCTGAAGGATTTCGTATGCTGTCTGCTTCTCAGCCTCTGGTGGCATCCAGCTCGCCTCAGCAGAATTCCTCTTCTGGTATGATGTCTGACCCACCAGCCGGTATTTCAGCACCACAACTTCGGTTTTGGAACCAGCCCTTGCCTCAGTCAGATATTTTACGGCCGCATCCATCGCCCGGCAACAACATGGCAGTTAGCTTCTCAAGGCAGGAGAAGACAAATCAATTATCCTCCCAAAATGGAGACGTGTCATTAAGTGGGAGGGACATAGTGAATATGCATGAGTTACAGAGTAAAGATATGGGTGCAAAACAAACATCTAATGTTGCTTCAATGTTCTCCAAAATGGTGCAGAGCAATAATCAATCCTTTGGTCGCTCTCTTCCTTCAAACAACTTTCCAAAGGATAGCTTACGTCATGATGAACAAATGGCTGGAAGTGGGGAGGGCGATGCACCCAAGATGACTGTGAAGAGAGTTGAGAATAGTGCTATTGATCCTCAAAAGGTAGCTCCCAAAGGGGAGCAACAGTCACCTTCAAAATCTGATAGTTTAGTTAGAGATGGATTGAATCACAGGGAATCAGTGAACCACATGCCGTATTTTGGCCAAAATGTAACTCAGAGTTTCTCGACTAAGAATCATTCAGCCTCGGTTGGAGCAGATCATCAACAAATCAGTCCTCAGATGGCCCCATCCTGGTATAGTCAATATGGGACTTTTAAGAATGGACTGGTGCAACCCGTGAATGATACTGGGAGATTCACCCCCTTAAAGATAGGAGAACAATCGTCTAATGTTGGAAGTTCAGTTGATGGCACACACTCTGTTCAATTGTCACAGCACTTTAAAATGCAGCAAATGTCAGGCTCCACACTAGGAGCAGAGATTCCCTCATCTGAGTCATTGCCTCATGGTGCAACCGAACAACTTCTGAAGGTTAATAAACCAAAGAAGCGCAAAACCGCCACATCAGAACTTATACCTTGGAATAAAGAAGTCATGCAGGGGCACCAGAGGCTTAAGACTCTCGGGTATGTGGCATTAGCACTAATAGTCCCTTTTTTTCTTTCAATATCCTTTACCGTAATTAACTTTCTACATTATTTTCAGTGAGGCCGAAGTTGATTGGGCCAGAGCAACCAATCGATTTGCTGAAAAAGTAAGTTTCCTCATTACATGTTTTCTCACGAGTCTCTTTGTACAATCTTGTTAATACGTTGATGGCTTTTGTTCTCCCAGGTGGAATTTGAGACTTTACTTGAGGATAGCCCACCAATTAAATCAAAGAGAAGGCTTGTATATACAACACAACTCATGCAACAACTATGTAGCCCGCCTCCGGCTAGGGTGATATCTTTGGTTGCTAGCTCAAATTATGAGTTTGTTGCATATACTGCCGCAAGAGGTGCACTAGGAGATGCATGTAGCTCCAGTAGTACCGACAGGAGTGAGGGCTTTTGGCCCCCCAACATTTCAAACCCGTAAGGATATTTTCAGTTTATCCTTGAAGTGTTGTAGATTTTCTAGAGTTTGTGGTTCTCTATTGACACGAAGAGACGCACTCTTGTGTAGGTTGTCTGAGAGAACGAAAACTGAAAAAATCAGTGACCAATACATCTCCAAAGCAGCTGAAGATTTCATTAGTAGAACACGGAAACTAGAGACTGACTTTGCAAGGTATTAACCGTAGCTAACTGATTCCATTTTGGCATGGCCACTCATCTGTGCTGGTTTGACCTCATTCATGAACATCTCTGGTTCTTCTTGCAGGCTAGAAAATGGAACTACAATTCCAGACTTGAGAGTCGAAGTCCAGGATCTAGAGAAGTTTGCAGTGATCAATCGTTTTGCGAAATTCCACCCACCATCTATGGACAGGACCTTGAATTCAGTTAGGATAAACCCACAAAGATATGTTACGGTAGCTCCAATGCCTCAGAATATTCCAGACAGGGTACAATGTCTCTCGCTCTAACCAATGATGAATCCCCATAGAATTCAGTTTTTGGCCAATCTTCCCCATTCATTGCTTTCATATAATCTCTTGCCCCAAATCTTTCATTTTTTTTTTGGGTGGGCACGAGTTAGTTGGTCGGAACCCTGAGATCAGTGAAGGCCTCCATTTGTTGAAAAGCCGGAGATTTTCCTCTAAATATGTAGCATTATCGTATGCATCACCATAACATTGTAAGTTAAACCCATCTGTAAACAGTACTTTAGTAAAGAAAAGTTGTTTAGTACAAAAACCCTGATGGCCTGATAGTATTACATCATCACCTCTGGTATCCTACTTTCGGTTAACAAAGCGTATCTGACTTTTGTAATGCATTATATTATGCATATGCCCAACCCTAGTTTATGTAAAGAAGATAATATTGAAATGCAAAACATGAATTCGTTGAAAAAATGTGAATCCATATCTTAATCTGACTATCTAAATAACAATGATTCATGAATTATTGCAATTTAATCGTATGGTGAAACGTATCGATACGGCGTCGTATTTGTTTAGTTATAATTGTCTTATCACTGGCCCACACTACAACAACTCTCATCTAAATCCTCCGTCTCTACTAGAGAGTTTTGGATCTACGAGCCATCTGCTGTGGACCCGAACCTCTCGGACCCGAACCTGGAGTTTCGATCACTTTATCTCTCTCTTCCCCTGATTTCGTTAATTCTTGGATTCAGAAAAAACCCTAACTTGTTCTTAGAAATTGAGGTCGGAGAAGCAAATTTCCAGTTGTTTTACGGCCAAACGTTATACAAGTGTAAGTTCACATCTCTCTTTCCCATTGTTGAAACCCTATCTTTTTTTTCTTTAAATTCCCCAATTGGTGGAGCCTGTCGGTAGGATTAAAGTCTGGAACGTTCTCCTGTGTGGTTGAATTCTAGGTTATGGTAATGTTCATTTTAACCAGAGCTTCGATTTGGGGTGAAATTGTATTGCAGCAGTTTTGATCTCAAGTAGGTTCACGAGATTTCCAATAAATTCTGTAAATTTCTAATATATGAGCTTAATTTCAGCTGGTTTATTGCGGAGAAATGGGAATTTTAGCTGGTATTTTTTGTTAATTGATTTCATTTACTGCAAATGAGCTCTCGAGTTTACTAGATCAGGTGGATATTGAGTGTGATATAGTTTCAGAAGCTGATTGGAGCGTAGACTTTGTCTGAGTGTTTCTTAGACGTAGGGGTTTTAGCTTTCTTGTGAACCAATAGTATCTACTGTTTTTGTTTCACTTTGTGTGTTCAACTTTAAATGTACAGTATCTGCTTTGCTTGTTTAACAGGAAAATCTTGAGCATTCGGATTTCGGAGCATCTTAGTTGGAAGTAGCTCATGAATTCTCGGGGGAAAAAGGTGTTAAAAATGTTCCTTTTTGTTTTTTTTACATTCGAATATAAGATCGAAGGAGAGACAATATTGAACTCTTTTCTGTTTCTTCTCGAGGTCCAGATATTTATAATAATTTATCGGAGCTGAATCTATGCCTGGAAACGAATATGGAGAGAGGATCCACAATTTCTTTGGACAGGAGGGCCTATCCCAAGACAGCCATCAGCCTCAGGCAGGAGATGGAAGCTGGTCCGGTTTTAGAAATGGTCTAGTCAGCAACCAGAGGCAGATTGACCCATCACTTATTGCCAATCTGAAGACGTATAGCACTCAACAATCCGGTATGCATTTTGTTTCCTTTGTGACTGGGGCTTCCCCAACTTATGCTCTACATATATCATTTATGTTCCATTCATAGCTTAGAGCCTAGTATGCTGGATTATGCTTTGGTTTTCCGAGTTTGAACATAGCCTTTTTGCTTATTCCAGTTGATCCTGAGAGAGGACAATCTTCAAATTCACAGCATGGTTTAAATTTTGCCCAGCAGCCAATGAGGTCCGATTACTCCAGAAGTGTATTGCGAGAACACCAGCAATCCACAACTGGTTACATGCATGGAAACCTTATGTTGCAGGCATCTCCAAATGAGGGAAGTTTTGTGGGAGTGGATGTAGAATCTAGTAGGGATAGGTTATCAGGGAGTGGATTCACTCTAGACCGTCATAAAACTCCTATGAGGTTTGATATGGGAGAATCTCCGGTTAACTATGATTTCTTTGGTGGTCAACAACAATTAAACAATCAGCTCCCTGGCATGATCCAACCTTTTCCAAGGCAGCAGATGACATTCAATGATATGCAACTACTAAAGCAACACGCTATGGCTAAGCAAATGCATGAATATCAAATTCAACAACAACTTCAAAAGCAACAGCTAGAAGCCAGGCAGCTCAATTCTTTGCATTCAAACGCAGTCAATGGAAGTCTCTCAAGTGATAACCAATCACATCCTTCGATTAGTGGTGTCCCTCTACAGGATGCGTCTAATAATTGGTTGCAACCAGATCTTATGACAGGAAATACAAACTGGATGCATCGCGGCATCTCGCCAATTGTTCAAAGTTCATCCAGTGGGCTCGTGATTACCCCTGAGCATGGACATGCAAACTTAATGGCACAACAATTTGAAACTTCCTTGTACGGTATGCCTGTTGGTGGGACAGATGCTCCTCAAAATGCCTTTTCTTCCTTTCAGATGAAAATGTTAGCTGCACAGCATGGTTCTGCAAACATGAGTTCCTCTCTCACTAATCAGCCAACATCATTTCTGAATCAAAGTGACAGTCATATGCTCCCTAGATCCACATACCAGGAGAATCTGTACTCCCATATATCAGTTCCAGGTTCAAATGATAGGCCTAATTTTGAAAGTTTTCAGCAAGATAATTCTGGTCAGCAGAATATTTCAGGGCAGGAAGAATTTGGTCAGATGGATGGTTCTGGTCTATCTGAAAAATCATTTATGAAAGTGCCTGAAAATATAAATACATTGCAGAAGTCGACAACATTAGATCCAACAGAGGAAAAGATTTTGTTTGGTTCGGATGACAATTTGTGGGAGGCATTTGGAAACAGTACTGATATGAGCTTGACAGGAAATCTTATGTCCAGTAGTTCTGACCTTTTTGATGCATGCCCCTCTTTGCAAAGTGGGAGTTGGAGTGCTCTTATGCAATCTGCTGTAGCAGAAACAGCCAGTGATGACGCAGGTGTACATGAATGGGGTAGTAAACAGCAATCTGTATGGGCTAACAACATTAATGCCCCACATCCAGATTCTCGTATTGGTAATAGGGCCCAGGTTTCTGGTGGCCATACTGATTCAACCCGTTCAACTGTTCAACATTTGCAAGACAAAGGAAATATTGTTTCAGATCATGGCCTGTTGGAGAAGCCAATGACTCCGCAGAGTCAAATGGCTGGAAATATGTTTCAATCTTTAAGTTCTGGTATTGATGTGCAGAATAATTCGTGTTCTATTGGAAAGAATGAGGACATTGATGATAGACTTGGTAACTGGAGGGGTGCTTCCAATCCAAACTCAGCTGCTCTGATGGAACGGAAGAATCATTTTACTCAAAATCTACAAATGCAAAGGGCAAGCTATGGTGCAGGAGATGATTCTAGAGCTTCGAGGGATATCCAGCAAAATATCCAACATCATTTGGATAATAACTCTGTGGAGAAAGCTATTCATCAACTGAATTCTGGGGACAGCAGTCAGATTCTTGAGTCATATGCGAGTAATAACGTTAGTAAAGTCATGACTGAATCAAATGAAATGGGGAACTCAGGAAAGGAAAATTCAAGTGACAGTTTTCGATCAAAATTCTCACCAGAGTCTCTTACTCAAGTGAATGCCCGTGATTTGTCTGTGTTGCCTGGTGGGAAAGAAACACAATCACCTTCAAGATCTGATGGTTTAATTAGGGATGGATTGAATCACAAAGATTCAGCGAATTGCATGCTGCAGTTTGGCCCAACTATTTCTCAGAGTTTCTTCAACAAGAATCATGCAGTCTCGGCTGGATCAGATCATCAACAAATCAGTCCTCAAATAGCTCCATCCAGGTTTAGTCAATATGAGGCTTTTAAGAACGGACTGGTGCAACCCGTGAATGATACAGGGAGATTCACTCTCTTGAAGATAGGAGAACGATATTCTAACCTTGGGAATTCTGATGATGGTTTACATTCTGTTCAATCGTCAAAGCAATTAAATACTGCGGATCCTGGTTACATTGTTCATATGCAGCAAATATCAGGCTCCACACCAGGAGTGGAGACTCTCTCATCTGCCTCATTGCCTTGTGGTGCTACTGACCAACTTCTAAAGGTTTATAAACCAAAGAAGCGCAAAAACGTCACATCAGAACTTTTATCTTGGAGTAAAGAAGTTATGCAACGTCCCCAGAGGCTTAAGACTCTCGGGTGTGTGGCTTATGAGTTCTATTGTTAGAAAAGATTTCATATCCATTACTATTTTAACCTTTCTGTATTCTTTACAGTGAGGCCGAGGTTGATTGGGCCAGAGCAACTAATCGATTTGCTGAAAAAGTGAGTTTCCTCATTACACATTTTCTTGCAGGGTCTCTTTGTACAATGTTGTTGAATACGCTGATGGCTTTATGTTCTCACAGGTGGAATTTGCGACTTTACTTGAGGATGGCCCACCAATCAGATCAAAGAGAAGGCTTATATATACAACACAACTCATGCAACAACTGTTTCGTCCCCTTCCTGGTAGGGTGAAATCTTTAGTTACTAGCTATGAGTTTGTGGCATATTCTGCTGCTAGAGCTGCGCTAGGAGATGCATGTAGCTCCACTTCTACTGACAGGATTGAGGGCTTTTTGCTTCAGAACAATTTAAACCCGTAAGGATATCTTCTGTTTATCCCTGAAATACTGGGAAATGTCTAGACTTCGAGGTTTCGTATTGACTCGAATGGATCCACTCTTGTGTAGGTTGTCTGAGAGAACGGAAACTGAAAAAATGAGTGACCAATACATCTCCAAAGCAGCTGAAGATTTCATTAGTAGAACAAAGAAACTAGAGACTGACTTTGCAGGGTAAAAACTGTAGATCTCTCTTCTTGTATTTGATTCCAGTTTGAAATGGTTTCACAGTTGGGCTAGTTTGATCTCATGAAAATCTGGTTCTTCTTGCAGACTAGAAAAAGGAACTACAATTACAGACTTGAGAGTCGAAGTCCAGGATCTAGAGAGGTTTGCAGTGATCAATCGTTTTGCAAGTTTCCACCAATCGTCCTCATCTATGGACCGGTCCGTGAGTTCACTTAGGTTAAACCCACAGAGATATGTTACCGTAGCTCCAGTGCCTCGGCATATTCCAGATAGGGTACAATGTCTCTCTTTCTAACTATTGATAGATCCATATAATTAACTTTTTGGCCAATCCTCCCGAAAATGTTTGTGTTTATGGGTGGGTAAGAGTTAGTTGGTCGGACTTCTGAGAACAGTGAAGGCCTCCATCGTCAGAAGGCCGGAGATTTCGTAGTAGACATGTAGCATTACTGTATGCTTAATCACGAATATTGGATGTCAAATCCATTTGTATACTTAGTAAAGAATTTGCCCCATAACAGAAATTCCACAAGGTAACAACTCCAGTGAATCTAATTTTGTTTTTACTCAGCGAAGATTCTGAAGAACTCTCTCTATCAAGTCGTTGAGTGCTGTTTAGAATCAGTCATTGAAACTTAACTTCCTTTGCTTCAGAGTATTACAAGGTCTCTAATTTAATGAGTGTCAATATTTTACCTCCGGAAGCCAAGTCGACATCATTATTCCATATGTATTATTCCGCAAAGAAGATTTAAATATTTGATAAGGAAGTTAAAAACATAAGCCAACATGAAATCTCTTGTTCTTGATTAGTTTCATATAAAAGATTGAAACAAGAAACTAGAGACATTCGAACTAGTGACAATGATTGAGGAGTTTGTTTGGTTTGAGGAGTGTTTTTGATGTTAGTCCGCGTAACAGTGTTGTAAGAAGCAGGGTCCAAAAATCAGGGAGATCAAAAGAGAAAAAGTCGGATTTCACATTTTTTGCATCTGGACTGAAAAGTCTTTGAACTCCACAAATGAGCAAGAGCTCAAGGTTCTAGTTTGCTACTCAAGGATTAGAGAGTCGAAAACACAAAGACAAACCACTAGCAATCTCTGGTGCGGAAACAAGAGCCATACAAGGTTTATCAAAAAAAAGCATACTACTCTTAAGACATGAGGATTATTTCTTTGTCGCGGGTCTGTTAGGCCCTAAGTAGTTTGTAACCAATCCCATTATAGCAAACCTGTTTTTAATACAAGAAAACCAGATTCAGAGTCAACAATTTATTGAGTAGAAACAATCAGCTTAAATCTGATCCATGTTGGATTTTAACAGGAATAGAGAGGTTCATTTCACTATTCAATGCTTTTGGCACTCTTAACTTAAAAATAAGAAGAAAGAATGAGTGAAAAGGAACATACATCATAGCCATGGAGATCTGCTTTAAATCATTTTCCAAGTTCCTCATGTTGGCCAGAGATTGTGCACAGAATATAATTGCAAGCCACGAGCATATCTTGTACTGAGAGATACACAAGCCACATAAATAAAGAGGATGAATTTCTCACTCCACATATGATGATCTTTTAATCCACTTTCACACTGACTATCTCAATCTCTCGAGCTCAAATTTCAACAAGATCTAACATTTTCTCTAGTCTTATAATATGATGCAATCACACAGTCATGAATCTGCCTATTTGGGGAAGTAAGCTTTAAATCAATTCAACATTCAAAATCACTAGCGAGTATTGGAAAGATCCAGTCTCAAAACATCACGAACTAGCTAGAGATTGATGTTGCTAAATCGGTGAGTTCAACTTATAAAATCCGACGATCTAAGTCACCAACCGGAGTACTAGTTTCTACGACTGAATTGATTTCTAACAGAGCAACGATCAGAAGAGGAGAAATGAAAATTTACCCTGAACATAACGCCGGAGACGCCGAGGATAACGGCGATGAATCCGGAGTAGTCAACGGGAAGATCCTCCGGCGCTACAGGCCGTGGAATGTAAGGCTTTGCCGCCGAAGGCTGCCGTGGATCGTTCACCGACGAAGCGTTCCCGTGACTGTGAGACATCCTCAATCTCTCTCTTTGGATCTCTCTGAAGCTCCGATTGGTAAATATATATCTGATCTACTGTAATTCTTCTTAGAGATTCTATTGATCTATTATATAGACATAATTGCTAATTACAATTAAAATTAATTTAAACAAGTTCAGAAGTTTATGAAAATTACAATTGTAACCTTTTCGTATTTCTTCATAAAGCCCTAAGCTGGGTGGAAATAGAAAACAAACTATCGCCGGCCGTTCAATTCCCGGCGACGTAACAGAGTTTAGGAGTGTGACTCAAGCTCAAAAAACTCGTTTTGTATTCGATGAGCATCTCGCAGTTTCCGCCGCCTGCTTCTCCATCTCCGGCGTCTTCTTCGCGATCGCTGGCTTCTTCATCTCCATCTCCGGGGAGTTTTTCGTCATCGATGAGGCTATGGAGACCAGCTGCTCAGCGGAATCTTAGGAACCAGTGGTCTAACCTGTCGAATTGTCGGCAACAGTGGATCGTCGCTTGTTCTGCGGGAAGATCTCACGCTACTTTGCTAGTCAATTCGTATCTGTCACAAAAGTGTGGAATTTTCTTAATTTGTATTTGCAACTTACTCTGTTTCACTTTGATGTCCCTGGTGATTCTTACTGCTTTTGTGTTTCCATGGCAATAGGTATATGCCAATGATGGAGCTTGGTGTGTTGAGTGACATGTTTGATATCGACAAGAAAGCTTTGAAGAAGCTGTTTACGCAACAGGTGAAAATTTGCATTTCAAATCTATTTTTTGTCTTCTATTCATTCTCTCTGTTTTTAATTCTCATATTAAGTCTTATTATGTTCAGAGTTCCTATCGAATCAAGCTTTTATCTTCGTACAAGGAAATGGTAAGTGTGACAATGCTAAAATCTTGTGAATTTGAGAAATTTTATTCTGGTGTAATTTGGAATCTATAAACAAAACTGTAGAAAAATGCAGGTAGCTGTTGTTGTTGAGATGGTAAATGCAAGCAGATCTCTGAGATGTTACACGAAGCTGAGTACCGGGTCACTTATACAGTTCTCTGGCACTAAGGAAGATTCAAATGATGCTGGAGATTGCGGTGGCATTCCTGTGTTTAATTTTTGGAATGTCTCTGCATTTGGTAAGAGACCCATAAAACCAATGTTCAATAGTTATTAACTACTTACCATGTTGTCTCTAAAGTTTGGTACTTGCCATGTTGAAATGATCCCAGAGAAGATGGCTGAGGAGCTTGTGGAGATGTTCAAACGCGAAGTAATGCTAAAGGTATTGTCTACTCCTAACTCCTGCATGTATCTTAAACTCTAGATCAGCTTCTGATCTTTTTTTTCGGGGAAATTAACAGAGATTGCTCATAATGGAACTGATCTCTTTAAGCACTGAAGTTCCTCAACCCATCAACAACAGTTGGTCAGATGAGCTTTACCATGGAGAATTTGATCATCTCACCAAATGTTCTTTATATTCTATGGAAGTAGCTAAGCCAGTTCTCCCCAGAGTGAAAGATTATAATATCGGTAGTTCTTCTATATCACATACCAACCAGCCAACCGCAGAAATTTTGCAGGTATGTGGATTTTGATTCCGCACAAGTAAAATTGTCTGTTAGCATTATATCGTAAAACTTCAATTCTTCTCGTTCCACAGATTTACTTGACAACTTGGCTTGCAGAAGTAAACATCGACACTCATAGGTAAAATATTTTCACCATCGTCATTCCCGAATTCTGGGAACAAAGTGTATTCTGATTAACCTGGTGTTGCGTATTTGTTACAGGGTGGATGAGATATTAGCTTTGGTTGGGGAAGAAATTAGAGTCACCTTCTAAATCTCGAAAGGTGTTCACAAGTTCAGCTTCTGGTTAAGTTTCAGTGACTTTTATACAAAGCACAACTGATTCTACAAAAGTACTCAAGGACTTGAGAGAGAGAGAGGTGGTTAGAACCGTAGCTGTGTAAACAAAAATTGCCACTTACTGCTATATTTTAGCTTGTTTACTGGATTTCTTACTGGGGCACTGTACTGAGCGATATTTCTTTACTAAAGTATACAAATGGATTTAACTTACAATGTTTCTGATGATGCATACAGTAATGCTACATATTTAGTAGAGGATCTCCCGCTTTTTGACAACGGAGGCCTTTACTATACTCAGGATTCCGACCAACTAACTCATACCCACCCAAAAATAGAAAGATTTGGGGAAATAGATATGAAAGCAAAGAATGGGGAAGATTGGCCAAAAAGTGAATTATATGGATCCATGAATAGTTAGAGAGAGAGACATTGTACCCTGTCTGGAATATTCTGAGGCATTGGAGCTATGGTAACATATCTTTGTAGGTTTAACTTAAGTGAATTCACGGTCCGGTTCATAGATGAAGATGGCGGGTGGAACTTCGCAAAACGATTGATCACTGCAAACTTCTCTAGATCCTGGACTTCGACTCTCAAGTCTGGAATTGTAGTTCCATTTTCTAGCCTGCAAGAATGACCAGAGATGTTCATGAGATCAACCAGCCCAAATGAGTAGCCATTCAAACTGGAATCGATTATAATAGAGAGCTAGGTTTTTACCCTGCAAAGTCAGTCTCCAGTTTCCGTGTTCTACTAATGAAATCTTCAGCAGCTTTGGAGATGTACTGGTCACTGATTTTTTCATTTTCCGTTCTCTCAGACAACCTACACAAGAGTGGGTCGCTTCATGTCAATAGAGAACCACAAACTCTAGAAAAGCTCCAACACTTAGATAAACAGAAAGTATCCTTACGGGTTTGAGTTGTTTGGGGGCGAAAAGCCCTCACTCCTGTCGGTACTACTGGAGCTACATGCATCTCCTAGTGCAGCTCTTCCAGCAGTATATGCAACAACATCATAATTTGAGCTAGCAACCAAAGATATCACCCTAGCCGGAGGTGGGCTAAATAGTTGTTGCATGAGTTGTGTTGTATGTATAAGCCTTCTCTTTGATCTAATTGGTGGGCTATCCTCAAGTAAAGTCTCAAATTCCACCTGTGAGAACATAAGCCATCAGCGTATTCAACAACATTGTACAAAGAGCATAGAGAAAACATGTACTGAGGATACTCACTTTTTCAGCAAATCGATTAGTTTCCCTGGCCCAGTTAATCTCGGCCTCGCTGTAAAAATATAAAGTTTAATACGGTAACGGATATGAAATTTGTTTTAGGAATATTAGTGTGCATAAGCCACACACCTGAGCGTCTTGAGCCTTTGGGAATCCTGCATGACTTCTTTATTCCAAGATTGAAGTTCTGATGTGGCAGTTTTGCGCTTCTTCGGTTTATCAACCTTCAGAAGCTTGTCAGTAGCACCATGAAGCAATGAATCGGATGAGGGAGTCTCAACTCCTGGTGCGGAGCCCGACATTTGCTCCATAAGACACTGCTTGCATGATTGAACAGTATGTGTACCATCAACCGAACTCTCAACATTAGACGATTGTTCTCCTATTTTCAAGGGGGTAAATCTCCCTGTATCATTCATGGGCTGCACCAGTCCATTCTTGAAAGTTCCATATTGACTATACCAGGATGGAGCCATCTGAGGACTAATTTGTTGATGATCTGCTCTAACCGAGGCTGCATGATTTTTAGAGGAGAAACTCTGAGAAACAGTATGGCCTAAATGCGGCAAGTGATTCGCTGACTCCTTGTTATTTAACCCACCTCTAACTAAACCATCAGATCTTGAAGGTGATTGTTGTTCCCCTTTGTGAGCTACCTCTTGAGGATCAAAATCACCATTTTCAACAGTCACCTTGGATGTATCGCCCTCCCCACTTCCAACCATTTGTTCCTCGTGATGTAAGCTATCCTTTGGAACGTTGTTTGAAGGAAGAGAGCGATCAAAGGATTGATGATTGCTCTGCACCATTTTGGAGAACATTGAAGCAACATTAGATGTTCGTTTTGCACCCATATCTTTACTCTGTAACCCATGCATATTCACCATGTCCCTCCCACTTAATGACATGTCACCATTTTGGGAGGACAATTGGTTTGTCTTCTCCTGCCTTGAGAAGCTAGCTGCCATGTTGTTGCTGGGCAATGGATGCGGGCGTAAAATAACTGGCTGAGGCTTAGATGGCTGGTTCCAAAACTGATGTTGCGGAGCTGAAATACCGGATGGTGAGTCAGACATCATACCAGAAGAGGAACTCTGCTGAGGCGAGCTGGATGCCACCAGAGGCTGAGAAGCAGACAGCATACGTTGATCAAAGTCACTACTTTCATCTCTTTCTTTCACTTGAGGGGTAGACAACTCAGAAGATGAATCGACTGAATTGTTAGCAGCTGATTGTCGGGTAGCAACAGCCATCTGTTGATTTTGGTGATACCCTCTGGAATAAGGGAAACCAGAGGTCATGTTGGATCCTCCTAAGATTCCAGGAAATGGTCCTTGATGAGTGGATTGCTGATAAGATTGATTAGATGCCCATGGAGCAAACCTAGACTGACTTGTTCCTCCTTTTTCAGGGCCAGTATGAAATGAATTCAATGGCTGCAAAGAATTCCGAGAAAACTGCACGTTATCAGGTGAGGGAGCTAGCTGGGATGGAGGTGCCAACTGTAGATTAAACCCCTGAGAAGCAGATGACTGATTATGCCGAAATTGACCACCATATTCAGCAGAGGCATTTGCTTCAGGAATCCCAGAAACATTTGTTTCCGAGGAATTATCTGGTGACTGGTCCACCTTGTGAAGAAGCTCAAGCATAGTTTGTCTGCACAGGAAAAAGATTCAGAAAGGCTATTGGAGAGCACGAATGCAACCAATTAGGGAATATGAGCTACGTAACGACCACAGTCAGAATTACATATCGATGAAAAGTGATGAGAACATATAGTTTAATAGTTACATAGTTTGGTAACTCTGTCAGTTACTTGAAAAACAAATCTATAAAAGGCCACACTAGCTAAATAACTTCACAAACGCATTCAAAGAGAGAATAGTTTAAGCACACATATTAAAGAACAAGTACCTTGACGAAGCGCTCTTCACTTGATTACACCTATCAACATTTCTGTCAGCTGAAGCAGATGTACTAGGTGAGTTTTCTGAACCCATGCCATTAAAAGCCTCATTTGTGCAATTCAAGTCGTTTTGTGAGACATGTCCCTACCATGGAGAAGCCAAAAGAATATTCATTGGGATTCAGATTTTTAAAAATACATGTTCAAAATCTAAGGAAACATTTACCCTGTCAATTGGCATGTTCATAGCCGACTGACCAAGAAACTTTGATTGCCCAAAATACCCTTGGTTTCCGACAGGAACCTGCTCCAATGTGGTTGGCAAATGAGAAACTTTTTCTTGACAAGATTCATTAGTGACATCAATATTACCCATGGGATGATACTGAAATTTGCGACTTGTCGAGGGCCTACTACCGACATGACCAGATTGTGTCTCTTTTCCACCAGGCAACATAGAAAAATCGCGGGCATTTACCATTTCATTTGTTCCAGCATTATTCCTCGCATATGACTCAAGAATCTGACTGCCGTCTCTCGATTTCAGTTGAGGGATAGCCTTCTCCACAGAGTTATTATCCAAATGCTGTTGGATATTGCCCTGGACATCCCGAGAAGCACTAGAATCGTTTCCTGCACTGGCTATTCCAAATCCATAGCTTGCCCTTTGTGGATTTTGTGTGAAATGATTCTTCTGTTCAATCAGAGCAGCTACATTTGGATTGGAAGCAGCCTTCCAAATACCAAATCTATCTTCAATGCCCTCATTCTGTCGAATAGAACACAAATTATTCTGTTCATCAATACTTGAAGAATGAATTATATTACCAGCCATTTGACTAAGTTGAGCCATAGGCTTCTCAAACAGGCCATGATCTGAAACTTTATTTACCTTGTCAGGCAAATGTTGAACAGCTGCCCCAGTGGAATCACTGTGGAATCTCTCACTTAGTGGATTTGAAGCCTTTGCACCCAAATCCTGGGCTCTACTATCAGTGTGCAAATTCGCATGTGGGACAGTATTGCTGTTAACCCATCCATGTACACCGGCGTCATCGCTGGTTGTTTCTGCTACAGCAGATTGCATAAGGGCACTCCAACTCCCACTTTGCAAAGAGGGGCATGCATCGAATAGGTCAGAATTACTGGACATAAGATTTCCTTGCAAGCTCATATCAGTGCTGCTTCCAAATGCATCCCACAAATTGTCATCAGAACCAAACAAAATCTTTTCTTCAGTAGGATCTAATGCTGACGACTTCTGCAATGCATTCATATTTTCAGGCACTTTCATAAATGATTTTTCTGCTGGACCAGAATCCTCCATCTGACAAAATTTATCCTGCGCTGAAATGTTCCTCTCACGGGAATCATCTTGCTGGAAATTTTCAAAATTGGGCCTATTATTTGAATCTGGCACTGATGTCTGGGAGAACAACGCTTTCTCCTGGTATGTGGATCGAGGGTGCATTTGACTATCCTGAACATCACCTTGGTTAAGAAATGAAGTTGGCTGATTGGTCAGAGAGTAACTCCTGTTTGCAGAACCATGCGGTGCAGCTAATCTGTTCATCTGAACGGAAGAAAAAGCATTTTGAGGTGCATTTGTCCCACTAACAGGCATACCGTACAAGGAAGGTCCAAACTGTTGAGCCATTAAGTTCGACTGCCCATGCTCAGGGGTAATCATGAGCCCACTGGATGAACCTTGAACAGCTGGTGAGATGCCGCGATGCATCCAGTTTGTATTTCCTGTCATGAGATCTGGCTGAAACCAGTTACTAGACGCATTCTGAAGAGGGATGCCATTAATCATACGTGATTGGGTATCACTTGCGCAACTTCCATTGACTGCATTTCTATTCAAAGAATTGAGCTGCCTGGCCTCTAGCTGTTGCTTTTGAAGTTGTTGTTGCATTTGATATTCATGCATTTGCTTAACCATAACTTGCTGCTTCAGTAGTTGCATATCATTGAATGTCATCTGCTGCCTTGGCAAAGGCTGGAGCATGCCAGAGAGCTGTGTGTTTGATTGTTGTTGACCACCAAAGAAATCATAATTAACCGGAGATTCTCCCATCTCAAGCCTCATAGGAACATTATGAAGTTCTGGAGTAAATCCCCTTGCTGATAACTTATCCCTACTAGATTCTACATCACCTCCCAAAACATTTGCCCCATTCGGCATTGTCTGCAACCCAAGGTTCCCATGCATGTAACCATTTGGGAGTTGCTGGTGTTCTTGCAATAAACTTCTTGAGAACTCGGACCTTATAGGCTGCTGAGTATAGTTTAAACCATGCTGTGAATTTGAAGATTGATGACCTCTCTCATGATCAACTGACATAAGAAAAAAAAAAAAGCTCCATTTAGAAAACTAGCAATATATGTAGCTATTAATGATTGCAAGTTGTGGAATTCAGTGTCAAAAGGAGACAAAATCAGTACCAGATTGTTGTGTGTTATAACTCTTCAGATTGGCAATGAGGGATGGGTCAATCTGCCTCTGGTTACCGACTAGACCATTATTAAAACTGGACCAGCTTCTGTCAACAACCTGAGACTGATGTTGCTGGTCTTGGGATAGGCCTTCTTGTCCAAAAAAATTGTGGATCTTCTCCCCAAATTCGTTTCCAGGCATAGATTCAGCTCCTCTAAATTATTTGTAATTATCTGAGCCTTTGAAAAAAACACAGAAACAAGTTCAACATTGCGCCTTCGTTGATCTAAATTCCGAATGTGTAAGAAAAAAGGGAACATATAAACACCTCTTTCCCCAGAATTCATGAGCTACCTCCAATTGGCATGCTTTGAATACTCATAGGTTCTCCTGCTAAACAAACAAAACAGATACTGCAAAATTTAGAGTTGAACACAACAAGTGAAACAAAAACACTAGACAGAAGAAAGCCAATACAAGTGTTGTTTCTGCAAAGAGGAAACAAAAACCACAGGGCAGCAAAGTGAGACACTAGAGAATTGATGCAGAGCCCACATGGTACAAGGAAACAGAATAAGCATTGTTTCCTTAGATTGGAACTTAGGGTACACTGACGCCTAAGTTCCAGTCAACATCAGAAACTCTTAACACCTAATCAAGTAAACTTGGAGAGCTCATTTCAGTAAACAGCATCAACTTCATTAAACAAAAACCAGCTGAAAATTTCCGATTTCACAGCTATAAACACTCTTATGGCAGCTGAAAATTAAGCTAATTTCGAAAAAAATACAGAATTTGATTGGAAAACTCGAGAACACACTTGAGATCAAAATTGCCGCAAACACAATCTCACTGCAAATCGAAGCTATGGTTAATAATAACATGAACATTACAGTAACCGAGAATTCAACCTCAAACAATAACACTACCTATCGACACGGTACAATAATTGGGTAAAAAAAAAAATCATTTCTTTTTAGGATATATAGCAAGAATTAGGGTTTCCACAGAGGGAAACAGAGATGTGAACTTACACACTTGTGTCACGTTTAGCTTTACAACAAATGGAAACCTGAAGATGAAAAAAAGCTTTCCTTTGCTTGCTCAATTTCTAGGAACAAGTTGTTTAGGGTTTTCGAATTCAAGAATTAACGAAACCAGGAGAAGAAGAGAAAGAGAGAGAGAAGGGAGAGAGATAAAGTGATCGATATCAGTGCGGAAATTTTTCAACGGCGAGCGGAGGAGCCAAACAGAGGTTCGGGTCCGGAGGCAAATACGAGGCTCGGGTCCAAAGCAATTGGCTCGTAGATCAAAACTCTCTTTCCATGTCAGAGGGTTTGGTTTTAGACGAGAGTTGTTGTTGTAGTGTGGGCCAGTGATAAGACAATTATAACCAAACCCACCTAAACGTCAAACACGACACTGTATTGGTCCGTTTCTACATCATTGTATTGCAATAATTCATTATCTCATAAAGTTGTTGCTTATTATTGTTAAGAGATGAACTTCAACGATAATTCGAAAAAAGTCAAAATTCATATATTGGGCCATATTATGGGCCAAGAACTACCTCAAAACCCTAACTGAATCCATCATCTTTAATTCCACTCAGTCCCCGCCCAAAAAGCTATTTGATTCAACATCGTTTATGTGAAGCCGGTCATGACTCATGACCATAGTGGGGAAAAAAGTGGCAAAAAAAGAGAGAAAAGAAAAAGAAGCAATTGTTGATGGAAAAAGGCCTTTTTGGTCATTATTTGTAGGAGCCTACGATGCACATCTACGTCACACTTGTCGCTCCATTCCCCAAGAAACGAAGATTTGTGTCAAGGTACTGCAGAATCTATCGTCACCCAAACTAACAATGATGGTTTCGGCTCAATAAAAACTGGAATGTGTAAAGGTAACGCCAGAATAGGCTAAGGTCTATAGTAGGTTTTTACATGATTGAAAAGATCACAACAGTTCAATGTACAGTACAGTAGTACACATACAAAATAGTGACAAAACCGCAAACCTTTCTATGCAAGATTCTCTAGTTATATTTTGTAACATAATGCGAGTTCAAAGGAATAAGAGAAACTTTTTGGTACGTTCCAAAAAGTCTTATATCTAAAATATCCACCGTTGACAAGAAAACGTAGTCTAATAATATCCACCGGCGATATTTGGCCAACTCATTTTTTTTTTTTTTTATGTTGTTAGCTA
>Ga0041059_1000660_pt1 | contig 26632 bp, 16 predicted proteins | sample AraColnosormetaG_FD_56232 | JGI IMG/M metagenome (GOLD analysis project Ga0041059, IMG submission 56232) | Arabidopsis roots microbial communities from North Carolina, USA - Col MF nosort | ecosystem: Host-associated > Plants > Roots > Unclassified | place: USA: North Carolina | collected... | reverse complement strand
TTTTGTCACCATTTTACTTATATCAAATACACATTTAGTAATTGATACACAACTTTAAACACAATAAAATACATGATTCTAATCAGTAAATAGNCTCCATACTAATAAAAGATTCCAATCATTATTTATACCAGTTTTAAAAAAACTAAATATATGTTACTATTTTTTAATATAACACACACTAATTTATTTAATAAAAAATTTATAAAAGCCTTCGCGCGACGGGAAACCGCGGGTTTAATCCTAGTTGTATAAATAATTTACAATTAACCCAATGACCGGTTTATGGTAGTAAACAAAAAGAATGACTATAAGATCCGGATTATGATCCAAGTCTCATCGAGCTGACCCGGTAAAGAGACTAATCTCTTTCGATAACCGATTCATTTAAAATTCCCTTTTGCTTACTTTTCTCTCTCCTTTCATCGAGAAATTTCGCGGCTACTTCTCTTCTGAAACGCACCGGGACGCGCCGTCGCACAAGTTACAGAGGAGTGTTGGAAAGGATAAAGACTTGGTTTTCTGGGGTGCCGTAGATATGGTTACAGGCGTGGCTTCCGCCATGGCGGAGCGGTTAAAGGAAGACGGAAACAATTGCTTTAAGAAAGAACGTTTTGGTGCTGCCATTGATGCTTATACCGAGGTACATGGTTCTCACTCTCCTTCTCTCAATTTCATCGTTAGGGTTTTGTGTTTTCCGAGATTTTGATTGAGATCTGCGTAGAGTAATAAACCCTTGATTATAATTTCGAAATTGGACAATTCGTTTGTGAATCAGAACTTAATTGCATCCAAATTAGGTTTTGATGGAGTGTACAATTCGAGAATAGACATTTGATGGAATTTATGAATCTTTTATGTGCTCATCGTTATAAGTCATCAAGAAACTTCAGGCTTATTCAATTGTAGTGGTTTTTCTTATCATTTTTTTTTTGTGTAATTGAGTAGGCAATAGCTTTGTCTCCAAATGTTCCTGCTTATTGGACCAATCGAGCACTTTGCCACATGAAGCGAAAGTGAGTATTGTTCTGTCAAGCAAATTTTATACATACTTCTGATTAGGCAATCCTAATGCCCAAATACTTTATGGTTCATGTTTGGCTTCTTTGCTTGCATCAAATTTAGGGATTGGACTAAGGTTGAAGAGGATTGTCGCAAAGCTATTCAGCTTGTCCACAATTCCGTCAAGGTTTGACTCTTTTGATTATATCTAAATGGAATTCTTTTGCTTGGTGTGCTATGTATGGAATATGTCAAGTTTTTTGTTTTGTTTTATCTTTTCTTGGCCTTCTTTGATCCTTTCTTCTCCATCATATGAGGATTTTACAATTATGTTCTGTGGCAGGCACACTACATGCTAGGACTTGCATTATTGCAGAAGAAAGAATTTACTAATGGAGTCAAAGAATTGCAAAGGGTAAGGATCTTTGTTAGTCCTAAGCTTTTTTCTGTAAAATTTATCAGTGGACATGATTGTTTAAGTCGTAACGTTGAGACCTAAGTAGTGTAGTTTCCAAGCATCTTAATGAAGATGTGAGGCACCACTTGAATCTCCATCTTTTTCCTTTTGAAAGATGTCTAAGTGGATACTGTGGACACTTGTTTTAGTTAGAAAAATCACTAGAGATGGGTTGGTTTGTTTATGCCATCAAATACTGCAAACAAATTTTGGTTTGATACCTGTTTCCTGTTAACTTCATGTAGCTACGTTTCATATAGGCTTTAGATCTTGGAAGATGCTCGAATCCAACAGGATATATGGTAGAAGAAATATGGGAAGAGCTTTCTAAAGCAAAATACATGGAGTGGGAACTGGTTTCTGCAATGCGGTCATGGGAACTGAATAGTTTGAAGTAGGTTCTGTAACTTTCTTAATCCAGTGCTATCATTCGACTTGGAACTGTGCTTTTGTGGCTTTATGGAACTATTCATGTTTGTGTTAGGGAAACTTGTGAGGCTGCTCTTAATCAACAACGTGCTTTAGATATGTCTCGAACAGAAGAGTCCTCAGACGAAGCATATACTGCCCATACTGAGCGTTTGAAAGCTCTTGAACGAGTGTTTAAGAAAGCTGCAGAAGAAGATAAACCAACTGAGGTGCATTAAATTTTCTTTAAAAGCTTTTAAGACCCATCGTTCATTTATATTTGAGGTCAAATACATTTCTGGTTTTTCTTTTCAGGTGCCAGATTATTTATGTTGCAATATAACTCTTGAGATTTTCCGAGATCCTGTAATTTCTCCAAGTGGGGTTACATATGAAAGAGCAGCAATCCTTGAACATCTCAAGAAGGTTTGCATTATCATCGCTCTTTTCTTGTAGCCTTAATCTCTATAAAAAATATTCCTCATTCCTGTTAAGGTTTGATCGTTTACACCACTTGATAGGTGGGGAAGTTTGATCCTATAACTCGTGAAAAAATCGACCCGGCTAATCTCGTTCCAAATCTGGCTATCAAAGAGGCAGTGGCAGCATATCTAGAAAAACACGTCTGGGCTTACAAGATGGGTTGTTGATCGAAATGGGGATTAACATAAACACAATGAAGCGGATGAGAAATTGAGGTTAACTACTCAGGTGACCGAACAAAACAGATGGGTGCGTTTACCTTTTTTCACATTTGTGTTTGTTGTTGCCGATGTTTTCAGTGTAAGATTCTCTGCCCTGTGTATATATTACAATGTTTTTTTGTGCACTCTGTACACATTGGCCATATGGCTTAGCCTATATAACACACATACAGAATTTATTTACTATTGAGGAAAGCCCAATAACATACATACAGATATTGTTTATCATTGAGAAAAGCCCAATAACAGACAGATTTAGATGCAGTTCTCTGACGTCAACAAGATTGATGAATTGTATCTCATTAGGATGTAGTCCAAGGCATGCTTAAGTATTTTTTGAAACCTTCTTGGACCACTCCGGTTCTGTGCCATGAAAAAAATCTGGATTGTGTGATTAATCATCTAAAATAAAACTGAAAGCCTGAAAATTCAATATAAAAACAAAAAGTTGTCATGCAATAGTGTAGAAAAACAATGATTTAGTTGAATGTTCATCAAAGTTGAAAGAAAGCAAAAGACATGGGCCATCATAAGGTATTCAAAGTATTGAATGAATTCTGCCTAATAAGGCGTAAATCTTGGGGTCTTTTAAATAGAAATAAAACTACTATTTTCTTTATCTATATGATTTCCACTGGGGACACATAAAAGGTAAACCCACCATTGTGGTTGTGGATTATTACGATTCTTTTTCTTCCTTTATGGGATTTATTTCTTTTTTTGTATCCAATGAATTGTAAACGTTACTTCTTGGGGATAAAAAGTTAAAAAGAAAGCATCAAATTCTTTCTTTTCTTGGCTTTTCTGTGAAAGTTTGGTGAGGAATAACACCAAAGAGTGGTTTAGGACGAATCCATATTCTATCCTCTCTATTAAATATTCCATTTTTTCAACTTTCTCACGATATGTTGACCTGTAATTATTACGAATCACGAGTTTTAGCAATTTCGTGATTCAATTCTAACTTCCAAGCAATCCAACCAACCAAATACATGTGATTTTTATCATTACTTACATGCTTCTTGCCTTGTCTAGAACATTTTTTAGAAATATATTACAAAACTACTCCGTTATGTTTTCTAACAAAACTTATAATTCATCAGTGATAGTCGAAATTTATTTATAAGCTTTGATGAGTATTTATTTATATATAAATAAACTTAAAAGTACTGTTTTTTTCTAACACGACAATAGGAATCACATCGTCACGTTACATTACATAGAGAAAAAATCACATCAATGGAAAACTCGTGACTCTGTAATAAACTCTTTTTCCAGAGAGAGTGGAATTAGATTGATTTGCTTTGTGGTTTATCAGTGATGTGAGGAACACGACATGACAGCCTTTCTATGTATTTTTAATAATCTACTTATTTATACACAGAAACAGACGAAAAGCTACACACTGTTACTTGTTGACCAAGGCTTTCACAGCTGAATAAAGCCACCAACATTGATTTTATTGATTGATTTCTCCAGAAACATCAAACGCAAAAACTATTCACACAGATTTCTACTTACATCTCACATACGAAAACCAATAACCATTCAGATCCTAAAGATATGAATAATTTACAAAAATTCTTACAGCCAAATAAAGTAAAAAAAAGAAACAAGATTTTAGGTAATTTACATTGCAGATTTCAAGGCTTTTCTCAGGCTGTATGAGTGAGATTCATAGCTTTTCTCAGTCTGTCCAATATCCCGTTTGCTTTCCTCTGCGCCCTTGAAGTTCCTTCACGCGAAAGCTTTGTTATCGTTCCATGAGCATTCTCCTCTTCTTTGATCTCCTTCCACTTTGTCCTGTCGCTGAAACATATAGTATGCAGTATCACTATCGCATTCTCTTTGTTTCGCTTGCACTCGCTCTCTCGAGTTATCTTCAGCAACCATGAAACCCCACCGAGCTCACCCAATTCCTCCACAGCCTTCCAGTGAGTAACAAGCATTGCCAATATAGCTAAAAGCTCATCAACGTACAACCCATTCGAGATTTTCTTACCTAAAACCCTAACAGCTCCGTCTCTCACAGCTCTACTCCTGTTCTCATGGGCTATACAAAGAGTGAAGATCGCTGCAGCTACGTCTTTGATAGCTAATGGATTCCCTTCTTCTAGGAGATCGATAAGCGGTTTCAGGATTCCGGACTTCCCTATAAGTACTTTGTTTGAATCGAGAGCTGACAGAGTGAAGATCGCTGCAGCTGCATTGCTTCTCGTGGCGACTGTTCCACGCCTCAATGCATCGATAAGGAGAGGAATCACATTAGGATTTTCGCAGACGAGCTTCTTGTTGCTGTCATCATGTATTGATATGTTCAACAATGTTGTAACCACATCTTCTTGAAGCTTCTCATCTGGGTTTGACCCGTGTAACAAGGGATTCACCAACCTGGTGATCTCATCCGGAGATTCGCCAAAAAGAGCTCGGAACTCAGTGCCTTTCCTGGTCAGAAGTCTTAGCTCCTTGGCAGCTGATTTTTGATCTTGAAGGTTCGAAGAAGAGACTTTACAGAGCAAGGAATTGAAAATCTCACGATCTGATCTTGTCACAGTTTCATCTTCATTTACAAGGTTGGGATGATATTGGCTCTTCGTCTCAAGCCCGTTCTTCTTGCACCATTTCGAGATCATTTCACGGATTAAGAGATTAGGTGTTAAAGCCGTGTGAGGCAGAACTTGCTGAGTCTTGGGACATGTTCTGTTCCCTGAGCTCAACCATTTCTGGATAAATAACTTGTCGTATGTCTGCAAAATCACACACAAATATATAAATTTTTAGTTATATGCTTTCCAGATTTATTAAACAAGCTAAGGAACACATAATTATCCTCTAAAAATCACTTTTTTCATTTACATGATAAAATCTCCAGATTTCATCGTTTCGAAAATCATTACCGAAACTACCGACAAAACAAGAACTTTATGAAACCTGAGTCGGATTCTCTCAGTCGGGTCGAGAAAACAGATGAAAAAGTTTCAAGCCAATCAAAATTCCCCCAAAAATCCAAAATTTTCAGTCACCTAACACAGAAACAGCAAAATTCAAAACCCTAGAAGAAGAAGAATTGAATCGAAATGCGACGTTCACAAACCTGACCAGAAGCCAAAACGACGGGATCCCTCATAAGCTCATTAGAGAGAGGACAACGAAACTCCTCAGGACAAGACACAGTCTCGAGCATCTCTAACGAGGAAGATTTCGCCATCTTCCTCATCGTCGCTTCTCTCAACGCAGACAAAGCGTCCTGTAACTGATCAATCGTCTGAACACCCAAATCATCTTCGTCATCGATCTTAATCAGCAACTTCTTCATCTCACGCTTCAGTTCCTTGGCTTTAGCAATCGCCGTCGGATCCGAATCGAAAACACCGGTCTTCGCCATCGCCGTCGGTTCCACCCGCCGGTATTCACCAAACCCTTCTTCTCTCAGATGATACGTATGTCCAAATTTTTGAATTGATTTTCTCACATTAATTAATTTTATTTATTTATTTTCTGTGTGTTTGTGAAAGAGAGAGTAATAAATATGAGGAAGAGAGAAGAAGAGGCACAAGTGTTGTTGTTGTACTCTAGTGCTTCACTATAATAGAATTGTGGCCTGCACCGAATTTGCCACGTCATTATTTAGGAGTATTTACTAATTAATTCGACCAAAATTAAGAATTTAATAATGCAGCACGTATGACCTACCTCGCGACTAAGGTGTCAAAATACAGCCGACACGATTTGTCTCGTAGACTCATACACGTTTACTTATTTTTTTGGGTATAAATCCATACACGTTATTGGTAATTTAGCTAGTTATAACTTAATAGTAATTGATCGGCCTAATGGTTTTCATCTTTCCCTTGTGTTTGGTTTTGGGAGTTCGAAACCTCAATACATTGTTTTGTAACTAAGAGATTTTAAACGACGAAAGAGCTATTTGGAGAGTTTGTCAAGCCAAAACAAATATTCCCAAAAGTTTGTGAAAAAAACAGAAAATGTTTCAAAGGTTTACGAATTACGATGATCAAACTCAAATCTTTAAGACACCGAACCCATAACTATTATTTTATCCACTAAATTACTATTATTGGTTTATTGCGAGTATTCGAATTTGGTTCCTTACTTATGATGATTTTATTATTCAGTTATTAGACCATAACAGCTTTATATAATCGATCATTGTTTGATTCGTGTTTTTTTTTTGTCAATTGATCACTCCATTACCATCATTGTTTGAATTGTTGACCCAAAGAAACAGAGTAAGGAAATTTATAAAAGTAATCTCAATAACTCAAACGTCGTAGGAGGTTGTAATCAAAAAACAAAATCATCTCTAACGAAAAATGTAACATTAGTGTGGTAAACCAAAAAAAATTCCAAAGACGGTAACGGCGGCGAAAATTAGAAGATGTGCGAGAGGAGTGAGTGTAATGAAAGTGGGACCCGCACAGTTATTCCAACATGGGAACAGCTGTCTTTCCGCGTGGATTCTGTTGTACTCCTCTTCACTCTCTCTCTCTATTTCTTCTTTGACGTTTTTACCCCTGCCGTTTTTCACTCTTTCTTTTTCTTCTTTTTATTTTTGTTCTAAACGTTTTAAAAACAAAATTGTATTAAAAAAAAAAAAGCAACCAAGTGTTATTATAGCTTTCGACGCGTGATTGGATGAATTAAGAGAGTTGACCAAATCTATAACATTCAAAAAAACCAAAAAAATGTAACCGGAAGATTTTGTTTTATAATTAACTTCTTTATCAAGATTTGGTTTTCACCTTTTAGTAACATTCTGTAGACAATAATATTAAACAAGATGACACATCACTCCATGTCTGAAACAAATTTAAAAGGTGAAAACGACTTCTTCCACCAAAACATGAAATTTTGAAAATATGTTTTAATTCCAACAAATGTTTTAACTAAACCAAGTTATATATATTGGCCACGGAATTTGTCTTGGCACTTTGTCTACATTGTTAATTGTTAGAACTTCAAACTAAAATTATTAGTACATTTATTGAATTTGTTTAAATTTGTATGGATTTTTTTTATAAAAAAAAATACTATTGTACTTCGGTTTATTTAACCACCATCCATAAGAGTGGGTGATCGATGTTCATATACAACGATACAAAGTGTTGAGGTTAGAATAGTGTCAACTCAATTCTCAAATTTGAAGTTGTTAGTAGACCAACTATTATTGAGTGGCATTTTGAAATAGACACGTGTATGAATAATATCTATTATTTCTGAGAAGTGGGCACCACTCATCTGCAAACACAGAAGAGAATCTCACAAGTGCCAAGCTGGACTGCTGATAAAAAATCAGTTTACGTAGGACCACCCTCTAACCCACGTGTCCCTTTCTAATGCCCTCGTTATCTTCGAACTGTCGTTTTTTTTCTCTGCTTGCTAGACATCTCTGCTTTCTCAAATTATTATCTTTGTTTCTGTTTTTTTTTCCTTTAAGTTTTGATTGTGTGATAATAACACTCTTATCTTGAACATGTCATTTCCAAAAGTTTGAAAAAAACAAACTGAATCTTCTGAAAGAAAATATTTTTTTTTTTGGTACAAGGTTAAATTCAAGAGAAAATTGATGAATCTTTGTTATTTTCTTCACAATGCAGTGAGTTTGGTAATCTACAGATGAAATTACACAGAGAAAATTCATGAAATTATGAGTTGTTGGCATGTAAGGTGTGGTGTACGTTAACATTAAAAAGAAATGTCAAATTGTCAAAATATATTAACATAAAACATATATGTGGACACTAAACTGGACATATTATATATTTATGCTTGGGATATTTTTAGTGTTTTTTATAGCGAAATATCCTTGATGTTATATATGTATGTGTTTGAATTCTCAAACTTCTCCACTTCCTCTCGCCCTATTGTTTTGTCGGCGGAATGTTGATATTCTTTTCTTTTTTGAAAAAAACGTAATGTTGATATTCCAACATGCAGTTCAAAATGATGGAAGATTCAATTTGAAATAATGTTGAATGTACGTCGAAATTCATGGGTACAAGCTATTTTTTGGTGTATAGTGATTTTTCAGTCCATATATACATGAGAATCGAAAATATTTCTGATAAAAATTTCTGAATATGAAACAATAACCATTCTTGGTTCGTATCTTTCAGTTTTAGTTCATACATTAAAGACTTTTTCGATTAAAAAAAACATATATATAGAGTACAGAAGATCATTAATGGGGTTTGGACGTATTTGGAAGCCAATTAAAGTGTTGTAAGATAGAAGACAAGACCAATAATTGAAAGAAATAAAATAATTATCATATTAATGTTATCATGTTATGTGGAACATATATGAAAGAGGCCCATTTGACACGTATGTTTCTTTTGTCACACACAACCGATATGTTTTGTTTTACTAATTAGCAACCTTTATATGTTCTTAATCTTACTACTTAGTACGTTTATGATATTGTTCCAAATAAAACTAAAGTTTCTCATTTAATTAAACGTACACAAAAAACTTTATTTTATCATACTCCATATAGATGGTTGGATAAACTTTACTTTGGCTTGCTTGAAAATGTTGAGTGTATGCAACTTAGTTGACATTGAATATTCAATAGAATTTTATATATCATCTTAAATGTATAATCAAATGGTAACTCTGTAGCATAAGAACAATGTACTAGAGATAGAGAGTTCTCAATTTAACAAAACAAAGATGCGAATGTTTATGCTTCTATTCATTAGTGAGGATAAAGATTCTCCTCTCATGAATCCTTTTATGAATGAATTCAATAGGCCCATTGAAAACAAAAACGTGTAAAGCCTAATAAAACCAATAGATGTAAATCCAAAAGGTGAGATCCGTTGAGTATGGGGGACTTTGAACCCTTAAATAGGATAAAAACTTGACCATGAGGCCCAGTTTCTTGTCAAAGCAAGCCCTAGAGAATGGGGATCCCATACTTTGGTTATTGAAAGCCACATATCTACTTCAATGAAATGAAAGAAAAAAGCCTCAAGTCTGAACGATCAAATCTCATCCAGTCATCCTTCGTGTTATGCTTTCTATATCATCTTCACCTTGTACCTTACGTAATCAGCGTTGTGAAATAGGAAAACGTGGCTTTCAATTCATATATTTATACACACACAATTTCTCTAAATATGTAACTTAAAAATCGAAAATCTAGTAGAAATAAACCATTGTTTGCATGTATAGATGGGCGTGATTGTCGTTAATTGTATGCATAAAATGTTTTAGAACTTGAATAATTTATCAAGTCTGAACATCTTCATCTATACTAGGAATGCCTAAAGCAGTAAACGCAATAAAAAGGAACTTCAAATCATCTTTTAATTTTGTAAAGATGTATCCTAATCTCCCATTTGATTTCGTTTAGTAACCGATGCTCACATTAATTTATTTTGTGGTTTAAAAGTGGTATACGTTACGTCCACAACATCTGCTCAGTCCGTGGCCAATTGCAGGCATGGGCACAGTTCGTTGAAGCCACTAGCCAATCTTAGCAAATAGAACTATAAATTAAGATCCAATTTATTTTATTTCTCCCTTTGAAGACAACAAATATATCCTAATCCGCTTTGGCTGGCCTTGAATAGTGTTGAGTGCATGCAACTTAATTTACATAGAATATTTAATAAAATAAATAGTATATCCATCGCTCTTTCGTTTGTTTCCTAAGAGAATCATTATAAGTAGAATAATATTAAATTATGAATAAACGAAAAAAAAAAAGAGTCCCAAAAAATCACGTACTAAAGAGCAAAGAAGGCGAAGGGAAGCGAAGAGACGAAAAACGTGGAGAGGTGAGAGAGACCCCACACTTGACTGCTCCATCCCTCATTGGGCCACTTCAATTCTCTCAAAGGCCATTTCTTTAATTTTTCCTTCTTTTTTTAATATTCCTTTCTTACTTCTTCGTTCGTCTTTTCCTTTTTTGGTCACACACCCAACCTATCGTATTTTGCTGTTTAGGTCTTTTAAGAGGTAGATAACCGAGGAATCAATATCTTTTTATTATTATTATTATTCTTCAAAAGAGTAATGAGGGAGTTTACATAATTGCTTCGTTCATTTCACAAAACAATATGCAAACCTCAAGTGGTCTGAAGAGTGTTTGAACAAAAAGACTTTTAACGCTGCGAAATAAAATCTGCATATACAAAAACTAAAATAAAGAACTGTTGAGAAAACTAGTTAAGTCCTATCGAAAACACATTTGATTTGGTGTTGACACAAGATTTGTCATATATGGGAATAAATTAACTTGATTGATATGCTCTGAGATCGTAAGACGATTCTCTAACTCTGATTTTTCCTCTTTTATTCGTCATGTTGCGTGTTCGCCATAGAGAGAACAAATAGATAAACAAAAGAAATAATCGATCTGAAATCAGCGATTAAAGATCAGAAATACGACCTTAGTTTTCTATACGTACATGTGCACGCACTACGATCTCTACACTACACCAAACATTTACATAGTTATACAATCAGCATTGTACAGTACAAGAAGTAAATCTGAAAAACGATCGAATTTCATTAGTTAAAGAATAATTTATATATTTCCATCGTTTGTATCATCGAAAACAATAATTTCATCCATAATTCTATCAACTTGGATTTTTTATTTGTGTTTATCAACGAGATTATACATAACCTGTTTTGGTTTAGTAGTAATATAAAATTAGTTCTCGGTAAAGTGTAGTATAGTAATATAAAAATAGGCCTCGGCAACGTTTGAAAATTTGACTAGCTAGGTCAATAAACAAATTATTATCATATAGTAGTAGATGAGATCAATGCCGACTAACTTTATGCAATGACTCGTTCGACTCATGAGTCGTGATCTTTGAGACCTACTTATAATATCTTTCTCGGGAATTATACCATTCGATTTGCAGCATCACATGATTAATTAATGCATAACTGGACCGTCGTAATAGAATCATTAATTAAATACAAGCAGGAATAACTTTATTTTAATTATAATTAACGATGGATATAAATCGAAGTTAATAAAATCAAAGACAGTAAGGATTAGGTCAGTTGTGGATAGCAAAATCTGGTCTGAAAAAGAAAAACCGAATATTCGCATAAAACCAAAAGAGAAAAACAAATGTAGAAATATTAATAAACCTTATCTAGACCACGTGCTCCAATTTTTGTTTATTCTCTCTCCTAAAGGCTTTTATCAGGTGTGGTCGAAACTAGACGACAAACCCATGCACCTAGGCCTGGACCTGACTTGTTACGCCAAGTCACATTCAATGCACGCGAGAGAGAACTACGTTACGTGTTACTTCCACGTCGACACATAACAATTTGTATATAAAACATTATCCTCTACTTCAAATCTTCACGTCCATTTGATCTGTCTTCTCAAGTTTTTAACCTTTGGATCTTACTCTTGGATCATATCGAACGGCTGTAAATTAAAGTCTTATCTATATTCCTGTCGCACTCGATAATTTCTCTGAACCTTGTGTGTTTTCTTGACGATGTTCATTTTCCGCGTAGAATTCTTTCTTCATCGTAAAATCTGGATTTTTCTTGGCTTTAATTTGTTTGTTTTTGTTATCAGATTTTTTTATTTTAATAATTTCAAATGAGAAATGTAAATAATGAATTATTATTCTCTAGAACGTATATGGAAAAAATCAAGTTAAAAATGACACGTGGTCTTTTTGGTCTAGTTTTTATCGTGTTCGCACAAATAGACGGCCTCCGACGGCATTATCGAAACCGATGGCACGACACATGACGGTGTCTACACCGGAAGTTGACGGCGTTAAGTTGGTGGTGCGTTTGTAAGGACCAAGCCACCGCGTCTGCATATAACGATTCTTCCTCCACGGCGGAAGCGTCAGCCCGCGGTTCCTAAGAGAAATCCTCGCGGCGTCACACACGAGACGCAAGATCCGCTTCAGATCATCCCCCTTTCCGACGAAAACCGCCGGAAGCGATTGAAGCACACGCGCGTACTGTGAAGTTGGCCTCGCGATTTGAAACCGCGACGAGAAATCTAAATCGACGATGAAACGGACGGACTGAGACGAGGCGGAAGGTGTATACACGACGTCGATGAACTCATGGTTACCGGCGGTGAGTCCGCCGGAGGATTTCCATTTAGTTTTGCAGATGGCCGCATTGTGGCCGAGTTCTCTAAGAAGAGACATGACCTTACGCTGGAAAACGGCACGCTGTTCGGGCTGAGATCCGAGAGACGACAACATTTCCATCGCTCTCGCCACATGTACCAGCACCGTTCGTCCGTATGAATCTTCCCTGAGAGAGTTCCTCAGAAGCTTGGCGATATCGTCGGCAAAGTCAGGGAGCTCGCCAAGTTCCGAGTCAGAATCCGAGTCGGAACCAGAATCTTGATCACACCAGCATGACTCATCATCAACTGTATCAACTTCATCTTCCAAGAACCCTTGTACTAGATCAGAGAGACAAGGCGAGTCGTCGTCTTCGTAGTCTTCAATTCCGTCGCCGGTATGTTCGCTGCCGCTGCTAAAGCTGCATCCAACGAGACGAGCCCTAACCTCTTCTGCAAGTGGATCAGTGACACGTTTTGCTCTAGAGAAACCCATATCAGAGAATGTATATATTATAAAAACACTTAGCTCGAATTTTCTCAAAGAAGTTTGAATAAGAGAGAGGAGGTGGAGATGGGTGTTTATAAAAGGAGAGAACTTTGTCTTTGACAACGAGAAATGCGTGAAGAGAGAGGAGTTGGGCTCCGAATATTCGAAGAGAAGCTTAAGTTATTTATATTGTTAATATGAATAAAATAATTAAATAAATCTCGAATGTAAGTACATATTATAAAAAGACACGTAATAATGGGGAAAAGTAGAACCGGAGGATATACCACTTCTTGGTTACTAATGATCATGACGACTTTTGGCCCGATGGGTTAGGCAAACAAAGGCATATATATCCCAACAGGCAACGGGTTTTTATTCGCATTTTACAGTTTCTACGCTTTCATTCTTTAGAATTTAATACGTAGGAACATAGTCGTACGTATAATATAAACTGTTCACTTAAATAAGAGATTACCTTTTTACATAGCGGATTGCTGGATTTTGGGCTGGATAGACCAACCACCGACGACCCTTCAAAGGGACCATAAAACAATTGCAGGTTTAGCATGGCTAACGAATGTATAACGTGATATCAATTAACAATATATTAGCTAAGTTCAAAAATGTATGGTTAATGATATTTCGTACTATCTCTAAGTAAATGTACATGTCATTTCGTGGCATACATTCAATGTTCATCTAACAACTGCATGCACTACACTCTCTCTTGTTTACTAGTTGGAGTAGTTTCTGGATGCTGCTGGCCCAGGAAGGTTTGAGGTTTCTCATAGAAGATAGATGTGACATCCACGTGTCATGAGATGGGCTGTAAACACATACAAAGTTAAAGTCTTACATGCTTTCATTTAAATTTTACAGTCCTAATATTTTACTATGATTTTATGTACTATAATTTGCATGATAGAAATTTCTTGCAAATAATTTTTTTCTTTGGTTTCTTGTAAGCATTTCGTTTTAAAGAACATTAAACGAATACAATCTTGATTATACAACTGTACAAAACTTATTTAAAAGATATAGATGGAGATATGTGTTTTTTCTTTATTAATAAAAACTACCAACTCCATGACCCAGGCGTAGCATGGTTCCATTTGACCCAAAACATCAATATCTTCTGGTTTATTTGAAAACAATGCATTGATTTATTTGACTTCAATTTTGAAAACAATATTCAAGATTTACACTAATCAATTACTTCTATTGATTTTTAGAAACCGGATATTTATGTCAAGCAATGTAAAACTTTTAAATGGTTAAAAACTATATAATTTATTTCTAGATTAATTTTTTATTTTTTTTAAAAAAACTCAACCAGAAGTAATTTATCAGTTTGTCTTGCAAACAGATTTGGATGATAGGAAATAAGGGTTATCCTTCTTCTTTTTTTTTTGTCAAGAAAAACAAGGGTTATCCATGAACAAGGAAAGAAAGATAAAGATAGAATTTACATGAAAAGAGGACACGTGACAGAGAGGAAACACAATGGGAATATATATGATTTATGGTGGGGGCCAAATAGGTCGAGAGATAGATGATTGCGAAAGGAAGCGTAGGGCCAAGAACCAACCAAAGAGCCTTTCACCTTTGTCTCCCTATCCTGTTCTTTTCTTGATTTAATCCATTTCTTTTGGCTCTTCATGAAAGGGAAAGGTGTAGCAGCGTCTCTGTAATTTTTAAAATTCTTTTTAAAATTACCAATAATCTTGTTTTATGCCAAGCATAATTAATGATCCGTTTTGTGATACAAGAAAATTGTGGCTGAAATGGAGAACAAGTCCATTAAAGACTCGGTCCTAATTGGTGGTTGAACTTAAGATATGAATGAGGTATACTCTCCAGTCCAGGTCCACGATATTATGAAACAAGCAATTTCGTGGGAGAGTGAGAGAACAACAAGTACTATATAATAAAGTCATTGTCGACTAAGCATGCACCAAAACTTACTTCAAATGGTATTTTAACCGATGACGGAGTTTTTCCAATTTTGTTAGTCTCAAACATAAATCGTCTTCCATTGCAATTGCTGTTTTCGAAACAAAATCAATTAATTGGAACATCATAGAGCTCATCAGCTCAAGCAAACAAGAAGGCTAACATTTGTGTTGTATTATAAGACAATCATCATTGATTTAGACTAATGATCATAAGTTTTTCCTTACTTGGAAGGTTTCGAGTTTTTTTTTCCAACATCAAAAGTGAAGAGGGGATAAAATACACCAACTGAAACTCATATTCGAGTGAAACAGAACCTGACCGAACAACTTTTCTTAATTTAATGGAAGGAAAAGTTGGGATTTGGGAGGTGTGAAGAGTTCTTTAGAATGAGGTAACGAACAAGTGACAATATCTAATAATCTTTTGTAAGAACAAGAACATGACAAGTGGGTTTTGTTGTTTGGTGTCTATTTATGCTCGTCGCCCCATGCAGTATAGTAGTAGTATTATTAATAAAAGACCCAAATCCGTTTTTTTGTATGCTATTGAAATTTTATCTGAACGCGAAGAGTCAATGGATTATTCATAATTCTAATGAATACGTGAAAGTTCTGCTCGTCTTAGAACAAAGTACTTGGGATAAAATGCCAAAAAGCCGGTTTAAACGAAAATCAAGCATCTTTCCTAAACCATGTTATATATAATGTATTTTTTTTTTTTTGGGTAAAGAAAATAACATATGTTGTACATAATGTATTACAAACAGGAATTTTGGCAAACAATTATGCATCACCTACATAATTGTTTGTGTAAGTGGTGATGTATATATTTTATTCTTTCGAACAATTATGCGAATATTGTCACCAAAATATGAAAATATCGATGTTATCTATTCATCATTAAATTACCCGATCCAGAGATTTATAAGTATTTAACTATTTATCAAATTCTAAATCGATGTTATAAGTTGTAGATAATTTTTAGCAAAAAAAAGTTGTAGATAATTGATATTATAGGGGAGCCCATTCCAATTCTCTCCCGAGGATGGATCCCGTTTAAATTCGTAAGTGGGCTTATAAGTTGAAAGCCCATACTTATGTTAGAAGTTAAAAGCCCAGCTAAATAATAATCTCTGTAGTGTTTATAGTCGATGTTGGGCTATTGACCACTATTTTCATCATGCGTGACGTAGGCGTGGGAAGTATTATTTGTGTGATCCGAGATCTGATCCGAATTTGAATGTAGCTGTATGGGAGAAAAGCCGAACGTGTATATTATCCTTTTGACGGCGCTTAAGGTTATCTTATACTAGTATATGTCATATTTTTCTTACGTAAAAAGTCGGTGATATGTTATTGAAACGTGTCACCACAAACGTAAACCTATGATCTGGGACATGTTTGAAACCAATGAACTTTTCAATTAAACTCGGACATCTATTTGTATCTTTCTGTAAACTTAAATATTAGATATATCTATTGATGTATTATGTTGATTTTCTTATTCTTAGACGACTAGCAATATACGTAATATGGTCAATTAGAAATTTAGAAATCTCACCAAGTCAAGCACTAATCTATACAGAACGGCAAATCCTTCTAAGTTCTACTTCTAACCAAACCGTATGATCCACATGACCATATGAGAGTAATTTCCAAGAGACTATCATGATGCAAGAACGAACATAAAACCATCTAACTAAAAATTTAGCTCACTTACATGCATGAACAAACCAAATTGCCTCATTGAAACTGCCTACTTGAAACATGTTATAAAATCAAGATTTTTCCTTGTCTTTTTCTTGATTCGAACAAAGAAAGAGTTAAACATGTTGACATACAAATCAACAAAAGAACCGGCGATGGTTAAGGAACTTCGACAAGGGAACCCATTCGTCAAAAGTAGTTTGTTATTCGTTTACCGGTTTTTGATATTAGTACCAGATTTGTTTTTGACATCTTAAAGAACGTTAAGATTGTTTCGTACTATTTAATAGTTTCACACTTATTTTATACTGTATTTAGAAGCTTGTTTCTCCAATTATCTCATTTGGTAAAGACGTTTCATTAGCGATATCGTGTTAACGTCGAAAGTCCTCCTCTCGTTACGGTCCGGTCCGACACAGAAATTTTTATTTAATATTTACTTTATTTTTTGTCCATTTATTAGAAAGAAAGTCATTGATTGGTGCAATTTATTAATATAAATTTATTAAACAACTATATAAACTCCTCATTACTGCCCATTAACGAGCTTCCCTTTTCCTCTGTTCTTCACTTTAAGAAAATTACAAACTTTTATCTTCTATTGGACGAATCTTTGATCTGGTTTTAATTAATCACACGCTTACTTTAGGATTTTTTTACCTGAATTCGAATATATACTTTTGATTTTCATCTTCCGTAGTCCGTACCGTAGAATTGAGGAGCTTCATGGAGAACGAGCTGTTTATGAATGCAGGAGTTTCGCATCCGCCGGTGATGACGTCACCGTCTTCTTCGTCGGCGATGCTTAAGTGGGTTTCAATGGAGACTCAGCCAGTGGATCCAAGTCTCAGTCGCAATCTGTTTTGGGAAAAGTCAACGGAACAGAGCATTTTTGATTCGGCTCTGAGCTCACTCGTCTCTTCTCCTACGCCGTCAAATTCAAACTTTTCGGTTGGCGGAGTAGGTGGAGAAAATGTCATTATGAGAGAGCTCATCGGGAAACTGGGTAATATCGGCGATATCTATGGAATTACGGCGAGCAATGGAAACTCGTGTTACGCAACTCCGATGAGCTCTCCACCGCCTGGAAGTATGATGGAGACGAAAACGACGACGCCGATGGCAGAACTGTCCGGCGACCCGGGATTCGCTGAGAGAGCGGCGAGGTTCTCGTGTTTTGGTAGCCGGAGTTTTAACAGCAGAACAAACTCGCCGTTTCCGATTAATAACGAACCACCCATCACAACCAATGAGAAAATGCCACGTGTATCAAGCAGCCCAGTTTTTAAGCCTCTTGCGTCTCATGTTCCCGCCGGCGAATCGTCCGGTGAACTTTCCCGGAAAAGAAAAACTAAATCCAAGCAGAATTCTCCTTCTGCAGTTTCATCATCAAAGGTTCATAATGAAGCTTCACATTCGAATAAACCCATTTTTTGTTTGGTTTAAACAAATACTAATTTTAGTTTGATTATCAGGAGATTGAAGAGAAGGAAGATTCTGATCCAAAGAGATGCAAAAAATCAGAAGAAAATGGAGACAAAACTAAATCAATTGATCCTTACAAAGATTACATTCATGTTAGAGCTCGACGAGGCCAAGCCACCGATAGTCACAGTCTCGCCGAACGAGTCAGTCAATTTCCTATTTTCTTACCAAATTTATTGATTTTAATCTTAATGTTTAATTACGTCCTGATTAGTTGAATTAATCATGCTTTGTATTCAATGTGTTGTTGTGATTTCGATATTAAAAAGGTTCGAAGAGAGAAAATAAGCGAAAGAATGAAGCTGCTTCAAGATCTTGTCCCTGGATGCAACAAGGTGAGAGTTTGATTAAACAACTAATTAACTCGTTTTTAGTTGTACTAATATAGTTGTGATTAGAGCAATAACAAATTTACTTTTTAAAGGTTACTGGAAAAGCACTGATGTTGGATGAAATTATAAACTATGTCCAATCATTGCAACGACAAGTTGAGGTAATTACTCATTAGATTATTGGTCTACTTTAAACTCTTTCCATTATTTCATAATCACTTTTTAAAACAACTACACGACTTCGAATAATTTTTGTTTCTTAATTTTAATTTCAAATATGGTGCAGTTCTTGTCGATGAAGTTATCGTCAGTGAACACCAGGCTGGACTTTAACATGGACGCTCTCTTGTCTAAGGATGTAAGTCACCGTCACAACATTTATAGTAATTTTAATTGACAATTATTGTAATAATAATTACTTTTTTGTCTTTGTGAACCAATCGTGTGTTTGTTTAAACTAATTTCTTTTGTTTTCTGACAGATATTTCCTTCAAGCAACAATCTAATGCATCATCAACAAGTACTTCAATTAGATTCTTCAGCAGAAACGTTATTGGGTGATCATCACAACAAAAATTTGCAATTGAACCCTGATATTTCTTCTAATAACGTAATAAACCCTTTGGAAACTTCTGAAACTAGAAGCTTCATTTCTCACTTACCAACACTTGCTCATTTCACTGACTCTATTTCTCAGGTTTCCTTTTCTAAAACATTCTTCTATCACTTTTCTTTTCTTTTTCTCTTCAATTTGAAGCGGTCTTAACCCTTTTTGGTTTTGTTTTTAGTATTCAACATTTTCCGAAGATGATTTACATAGCATTATTCATATGGGTTTTGCGCAAAACCGTCTCCAAGAATTGAACCAAGGTAAGAATATTTAAATCATATTTTTTCTTTCCATTTCATTATATAGGCAGGACCGTTTAGATATGATATGTATAAATTGTACTATTATATATGCAGGTTCATCAAACCAAGTACCATCGCACATGAAAGCTGAACTTTGATCAACCACTATATGCATTTTTACAAAAATATTGGCGTTTTAAAGGTCTCGAGGATAGAAAGTAAGAAAAGGATTGATGGGTGTACATAACAAGAAATTTGAATTGGACCACACCATATGCGAATTCATTTCTATAATCATCTTCATATACATAACTTCTTCTTTTTATCCTTCCGATTCATTTGTGGTGCTCAATTGTATTGTCATGTTGTTATCCGCTATTCTTCTTCTTATCAGATTCTTTAAACTTTTCTTGTTTGGATTTAATATCATTGTATGTTTTAACCCCACTATAAGTACTATAGCTATAATTCTTCCGAACAACAAGACTGTTTTTATCAAACCCATTCAGTTCTTGTAACAAAAAAACATCAAACTCTTGAAAACGAAAAAATAATTCGGTTTTCTTATAAAGAGTTTGTATGTGATAAGAAGCTAACAAGGACAGATCATTCCTAGAAAATACACATTTTTGGTGAAGGAAAAACAACAGTGTGTTGCAAAAATTGATAGATACTAAGTAAATTTTCTTATTTCAATTATCAAAACTATATAGCTTCTGCATGTTAGGTGAGATTTTGTAGTTTATTTATGTGTATTATTTCCTTATTTATTTTTGGAAAAGGTATTTAATTATTTGTTAAAGCGTATGAAATGTTAGTATGCAGTTTTTGGTTGGAATACGATTTAACATTGAAACCAAAAAGTTGGTATTGAGTTTTTTTCGGCAGGAGTTACATAGCGTGACAACTATCTTTGTGCTAAATTACATGTGTGTAATTTGCTCAAATGTACTATTTCCAACAAATATAATAGGTACTACAGCATATTCACAAACATCAAATCTTAGCTAAGCTTGACTTTTTCAATATACACTCTCAAGTCTTAATAACTCGTTAACGTCAGTTTCAATGTTAGATCATATTTGATATATGATTTGATCGTTGCTAGTGTTAACCAGCTGTGTAAGGTGTTCTGTCATTTTCTCCATTGTCTTTGTGGGAGTTATTCAGAAAACAAAGATACATTAGAAAGTCTAATATGAGTGGTTATGAGCAAAAAACCAAATTTGATTAATTAGGATTATGATGTAGGGATCACGCCGTGATTGATGGAAACTATATAGAACAGAGAAGCGTCTCTTTCTATTTACCTACTATAGCAAAGAGAACCCGCAACAAGTTATCAATCAAGCAAAAATTAATGTCTAATCAAAAACCATCTATCTCAAGTTGTTGATAATATCTTACATGATCATAAACAATTATACCGCAGACCGGCCGGATACTCGAAAAATTGCAAATACATTGGTCCTGACGGGGTTGAGTGGATCACATACTTGAAAGAAAAAAAAATAGCCGTTTCACACTTATCTTCTTCTGCGTTGGTCGTTTAATCCTGCTTGAAAAAATATTCGTTAGAATGGGCCACACAATCAATACGCACTGTGAAAGCTAAATTTACGAATCTTAAATATGCTATGGGCTAGTTCTAAAACTTTTTAATCTGTAGAATTTTAGTGAGCTCTTTGTGTGGTGCTTTATTTGTCGGCCCAACTAAACACACGCTAACAATTCCTTTTTTTTTTTCTCTCACATTTTATTTTTTTAATAATAAAAAAAATAAATGTTACGGCATGGTTATATCATATATTTTAATTTCATGGAGGATATTAGATTGTTCCCATTTTCTATTCATCATATTAGATTAAATAATTAGAAAATACTATTTTTCTGTCTCTATTGTAGTGGTATGTATGATTGGAGAGTTGATGAAAATGTAAGCAAGTAAAATCATCGTGCAGATCGCGATGCTATGTTTATTATCATATATGCTTAAAGGATCATTTGAGATTAATACCGCAATCAGCGGGTGAGTAAGAAACTTAAAACACATAACTACTCTCTTTGTCAATGGAAGACCCTCTTAAGCATCTAACACATGATTCGTCTAGACAACCATTTAACTCTAATTATATCCCCTAATTGATATTAATTAAATCAAGAGGACAAAAAAAATTAAATCACTTATAAATATTAATTTTATAGATGTATATTTTAAAAAAGAGAAAAAAGAAAAGAAATGGGAGGAAGACACTGGGACGAAAGACGACGTCATCTATTGTTAGTAAGTTTAGCCCAATCGTGTTCTCTCTGCGCTTGTCTCCCAAATTCTCAGATCTAATCAGATCGACGATTCCTGATTTCATCAGCTTCGAGAGAGATCCTTCTTTTGTTCTTCGTTGAATGTCTCGCTCCCAGAACGAGGAGTTTCAACAATGGTGGAACAAGCAACGAGATAGGAACAATCACGACGTTCTTTACGCCGGCGACGATGAAGCATTCCTCACCGTTGAAATCCGTACTCCGGCCACCGTTGACCCTGATAAGGATCGGATCCGGACTCGTACCGTTCGTCAGCTCTCTCGTCTCTACCTCCTCAAGTTCAAGCAACTCGCATCTTCCTTCCTCTGGATCGGTAACTCTTTCCTTTACCTTGTTCGCACCGCCAATCGCCGCATTGCCAACGATAATCCTCCATCCGTGTCTTCCTCCGCTAGATTGTACCGTTTAATCAAGGGATTTCTCGTTGTTGTTGTGCTTCTTCTCTGTTTCGAGCTTGCCGCTTATTTCAAGGGATGGCACTTCACACCTCCCTCTGTTGCCTCCGCCGAGGTCGCTGTGGAGGTGGTTTACGCTTGGTGGTTGGAGATCAGGGCGTCTTACCTTGCGCCACCGCTTCAGAGCTTGACCAATGTATGTATAGTTCTCTTCTTGATTCAATCGGTTGACCGTCTGGTGCTTGTGCTTGGATGCTTCTGGATCAAGCTCCGCCGTATTAAGCCTGTTGCATCTATGGAGTACCCGACTAAATTGGTTGGAGAGGGAGTTAGATTGGAAGATTATCCAATGGTGATTGTTCAGATTCCTATGTGCAATGAAAAGGAGGTAAGAACATGTATGTAGGTCTCTAATCCGTAGTTGTATCTAGCTGTTTGAAGTTGAATTGGGAATCAAGCATCTCTAGGTAGGATTTGTTGCTATGTTGACCCGTAATCTCTAAGTGTTTCTTATGCGGTTTCATATCTGAAACTTATTGATAGTTTTAAATATGTTTACTTTGATCTGCCTGCTTATTCGTATTTAAATCCTTGCAGTTCCGGTTCTGTTATCTCATCTCGTTGATTTTGGTTTGTGGCACTTGCAGGTTTACCAACAATCTATAGGAGCTGTGTGTATGCTTGACTGGCCAAGGGAAAGAATGCTAGTTCAGGTTCTTGATGACTCCAGTGAATTGGATGTTCAGCAGCTTATAAAAGCGGAAGTACAAAAATGGCAACAAAGGGGTGTTCGGATAGTGTATAGACATCGTCTCATACGTACTGGTTACAAGGCTGGAAACCTTAAAGCTGCAATGAACTGTGAATATGTCAAAGACTACGAGTTTGTCGCCATATTTGATGCAGATTTCCAGCCACCTGCGGATTTCTTGAAGAAAACTGTGCCTCATTTTAAGGTAAACAATCATGTCTTTTTGTCTCATGTTCATAGGAGAATGTTAGGTGACCAGTTGGCTTTAGAAAGTGGTTATACCCTGAGCTTAATGGTATTCGGTTAGAAGTTGGCAGTGGGAAAAATGACATATATGGCATAGCGTGTCTTCCACTACATATGTGTGTCTTGATTGCAGTGGTTCTAATGTTCTATGATGAAAATCTGATGAAAACCACATACTGAGAACAGTGATACAATATGCTTGCCACACTAGCCTATCTCACCCGACAGTTTCTGTGTTTTTTCAGGGTAATGAAGAATTAGCCTTGGTCCAAACACGGTGGGCTTTTGTGAACAAAGACGAAAACTTGCTTACAAGACTCCAGAACATAAATTTGTCTTTCCACTTTGAAGTTGAACAGCAGGTCAATGGTGTTTTTATTAACTTCTTTGGCTTTAATGGAACTGCTGGTGTTTGGAGAATCAAAGCCCTCGAGGATTGCGGGGGATGGTTGGAGCGAACAACTGTTGAGGACATGGATATTGCCGTTCGTGCGCATCTTTGTGGATGGAAGTTCATTTATCTGAATGATGTTAAGGTACTTATGTTAACTAAATTGCTCAGAAGTTTCCTGTTATTTACCAGATGTTAGAAAACAGAACTTTTTGATATCATCCAGCTGTATTTTCCTTCCTCAGTGTCTCTGTGAACTTCCGGAGTCCTATGAGGCATATAAAAAACAGCAATACCGCTGGCATTCGGGTCCAATGCAACTGTTCCGTTTGTGCTTCTTTGACATTCTTCGGTCAAAGGTGAAATTGAGAATTATATTGAGACTGTTTTCCTCTTGCTCTTCCTTGAGAATATTTTATGTTTATGAAGTTTTCATATTGATAGCTCGGTCTGATCTTAATCTGGCATTTTTTTTTCTCTACTACAGGTGAGTGCTGCCAAGAAAGCAAATATGATATTTCTCTTCTTCTTGCTACGGAAGCTTATCTTGCCATTCTACTCATTCACGCTCTTCTGCGTCATTCTTCCATTAACGATGTTCTTCCCAGAGGCTAACTTACCATCTTGGGTTGTTTGCTATATCCCTGGGATCATGTCCATCTTAAACATCATCCCAGCCCCAAGATCCTTCCCTTTCATAGTTCCGTATCTCCTTTTCGAAAACACCATGTCAGTTACCAAATTTGGAGCCATGATCTCTGGTTTGTTCAAGTTTGATAGTTCTTACGAGTGGGTAGTCACCAAAAAGCTAGGGAGATCCTCTGAGGCGGATCTGGTTGCATACGCAGAGTCCGGCTCTTTGGTTGAGTCCACAACCATCCAACGATCATCCTCTGATTCAGGTCTGACCGAGCTTAGCAAACTAGGAGCAGCAAAGAAAGCTGGCAAAACCAAAAGAAACCGTCTGTACAGAACGGAAATCGCACTCGCGTTTATCCTCTTGGCAGCCTCGGTGAGAAGCTTGTTGTCTGCGCAAGGGATCCATTTCTACTTCCTCTTGTTCCAAGGAATCACGTTCGTTATTGTCGGTCTAGATTTGATCGGGGAACAGGTCAGTTAGTTTATATAACCCTTTTTCTCAGTTTAAAACTACATTGAACCATACCACCAGAAGAACGAACAAGACCCAAAGATCAAGTCAGGAAGGAACGAACCAACTCACTCGCAGGTCTTTTCGTTACAGATAGATACATAAAAACAATTCATTTAAAGTTTCTGTCTTGGGAACATGATTTTATACTCTACTTGGGTTGGTTTAGATTCTTCCTTTTTTTACGGATAGTATTAGAGAATGGCAGAAACAACCGTCGGAGAGGATTCCAAAGACTTGCCTACCTGTCTTTGTTGTGGTATTAAGCCAAACCTTGGTTTTTTTGTTGTGCAAAAATTGTTGTTAGGTTGTTGGTTTTTTGTTTCGGATGATGTGGCAGAAACATATTTTAAGCTTTGCTCTAATGCCACTCTCAAATTCTTTGTTGTTGTTGTTTCTCTCCTAAGGGTTCATTTATTTATATACACACTTCTGAATTGAAATGTACCATTTCTTTTTTAAATCTGTTGTCTTCATCTTTTAGTATTTGTTATGCTAATTTTGGGCCTCTTCTATCTTAAGTTATAAGGACCAGAATCTGTTTGACAATCTCTTGTATGATTTAAGGCCCAATTTCCCTCAGCTCTCTTAGATCAAGCACAAATGATTCGAGTTTTGTGATTGAATTTATACGAGGAACTTTTTTTCCATAAAAAGTCAAAACACAGATGTTAAAAATTGTCCGACTGCAAAATGTATAATGTACAAACATATGACATATGTTTCGACCTAACAAGTCTATTGCATGTATTCCTGCCTCGGAGGGCGTAAACCCAGATAAATCATTGCAGGCTTGAAAGAAAATCGTTGATAAAAAACACTGTTGAAAACAACTTATCAAACAATTTACATTGAAGACGATATGCTAAATTAAATATTTCCTGACAGATATAAACCCAGACCTAATATTAATGTACTCCAGCAGAGAAAATATCTAACAAAGTGGAAATCTCAGAGACAAAGAAAAAAGGATAAAAGGATAAAAGGAAGAAGAAAGAGAGAGCTTGTCCGAGAAGGACTAATAATGGCGTTTTTTTTGTTTCCGAATAATTATGGAAATCTTCTCTCAGATATTCATATCTCTATCCGACTCGTACATGGTACACGTATCTATACCCGCAGAAATCGAAACTATCATACCTATAAATTTTAGATTATTCCGGTTGAATATAGGTTGGTCGGTTTACCGGACCAGAAATTTATGATTTTTTAATCATTATTATAAGAAAAATGGGATCTAGAGCATAATGTCACGTCACATCATTAAAGCATGAGAACGTTACTTTTTCGTTTTTCTCAACGCTCATTAAAGCTTTTTTAGTTTCTTTATTACAAGACGACCGTTGAGATTTGTTCAGAATTAAGACACCAATAAACAGTCTTGTACTACTTAACTTACATAACCTTTTCATCACATAAATCTCTTCGTGCCAACTCGTTTAGAGCCCCGACAATCACACTTTTAATACTTTTTCTAAGAATCAACGTTTATAGTACTACAATGAACAGTCAACGAGAGTTTCCTGAGAATCTGTCAATATTTTGTTCCGTTCATTAACAACGAGAGTTGAACTAAAAAAATCCATAGAGAACAATTCTTCATTTATCCACCTACTTCATTTCCCACGAAGCATAAGGGTCCATAAATAATCTCAACGACATGTTAATTATTAGACCATGAAAATTTCTTTAATTATTAACCTTTGTAGACAAAATGTGAGAAATGTTTTTAGCAATAGTTTATATCATTTAAGATTTAAAATTATATTTAACACCAAAAACAGAAAGAATATTTTTCACTAAAACATAATTTATTTTAAAACAACCTTTAAGAATTGGCTAGAAACAGAGTTTTTCAATTAATATAACCATTCAGACTAACC
>Ga0041059_1000659_pt1 | contig 26639 bp, 23 predicted proteins | sample AraColnosormetaG_FD_56232 | JGI IMG/M metagenome (GOLD analysis project Ga0041059, IMG submission 56232) | Arabidopsis roots microbial communities from North Carolina, USA - Col MF nosort | ecosystem: Host-associated > Plants > Roots > Unclassified | place: USA: North Carolina | collected... | reverse complement strand
TTTTTTTTTTTTTGTCGTTTTTCTTTGTCTGAATTCTAATTTCCATTTATTAAGTAATTTTTTTTTCTTCATAAAAACATTATCATCAAACCAAAAACAACTAGAGTTACCTATTCAATAGATTTCTTTGACATCAGAGCCATGTTTGCTTTACAACAGAGAGACTTGGGACACTGTAAAAGGTATTTGACACTGTTTGTACATGATTCTGTGCTGCGTCATACAATTTTTGTATTATCTATAAACTGGTATAACTCTGCACCTATCTGGGTAGCCCAGTCAATTGTCGAACCAAAGAAGAGCTCCCAAAAGCAGAGATCCAGTGCAAGTACAGATGAAAATATTAGCAATGCCAATGTTTGGTACCGGTTTAGTGGCCAACGCAAAGCCTCTGCCATTTTCCTCAGAATCGGATATGAACTAGTCTCCAAGTCCGTTGGATTTCTGATGGACCAAGCTGTTACCCATCTTACCTCTGAAGGAACAAGATCAAACTCTTCTCTCAGTCGTCTTCCCAGGTCGGGCATGTGGCCTCCGCCATATAGAATTCCAATTCTCTTGTGTCCTTGCTCTATTGCTCTTCTTAAAGCTTCCGTAGCTGCTCGGTTTCTCTCACCAATGATGACAGATTTTTCCTCTATATCTGATGTCTCTAGTGTTAGCCTTCACAACAACAACAAAAAATAATAGAATAGTTAACTTCCTACTAGCCTTACATATATTTGCATGTTCTAAGAAAATAAGAAAAAAACTACTCTGCCTTGCCCTATCTTTGAAGCACATACACAATTCAAATGGTAAGAAATGTGTCAAGTAGAGCACATATCCCAAGTTTAGATCAGCAAAAGAAAAACAACTTCAGAATCATGAACAAGACCGGACTTACTCGGATGTCAATCTCTTAGCAAGGAAAACCTTCATAGCAGCTCCAAAGTCAAGCCGTGAAAGTGCTTCTAATTCTGGATAGTCTGAGGTCTGATCTCCAAAGTCAGCACAAAAAGCCCCGATTAGGAAAAGACCCACAAGAGGCATAGGAAAAACCCGTGAAACCCATAGAAGCTTTGACCTCCAAGTATCACGACCTTCAGTTACCAAAGCTGGCTGTATCATTGCTTTTGTTGATCTAATAGTCATGTCCCTGGCAAATGAGAAGAAGCTTTCTCCTTTCTCCTTCTGCAACAAATATGATACAGGTTTAATCATCATTCAACTGATAGTTCTCACTCCCAAATAATACAACCATGATACAGGCCAATGCGGAAACCAAAGAATATTACTCAAAAATGACAGAGAACAAGCAACAACTAAAGACAGGCACTTCTGTTCTTTGGAAACAAACCTGAAGCAACTGGAATGTCTCGAAATCGAGATCAGCATGGTACCAATTCTCAGTATCGTAATCTAGACAATCTAGCTGAAAATCAAGTGTTAGTACTCTTGCCATCTGCCGCTGAATGAACCCAAGAATACTGAAACCTCTTGAACGAGAACTCTTGAGCCTCTTAGATGCAATAGGGTTTCTCCTGTTTTCCAAGGTCTCTTTACTAGCCACCATCTCATACAAGATAGAATCATATGGTTCAAGCTCCTTCTGAAGAGTTGTGAAGTACCTACACACCCAAACCCAATCCACATATATCACCACACAAGAAACTAATTAAAACTTAATCAAACTCACTAGTGATATAAACAAATTACGAGCAATAGAAGAAAGACTCACTCTTTATCTGCAATATGAATAGTTGAGACCAAATCCACCTGCAATATAGAGATGATGAAATCGATAAAAATGTTACCTTTATCGATTTAAATGGAAACCCAGCAAGTAACAGAGATGGTGATGTAACCTGAAGAAAAGGGTTGAGAAGAATCCAAGGGAAACGTTTCTTGTAACTCACGATTGCAGTCTGCAACTCGCTGGTACCATTTCCGGGGTCGGGACGGCGTTTGAACCGCATGTAATCAGCAATTGAATTGGATTCGAGAAAAAGGGCGGCGTCGGAAGCATCATCAGAAGGCTGATTCAGTGAGCACGAGACGAACACATTTGGACAACGGGAATTTGACTGGAACCGGTATTGAGATATGCGGAGAAGTTTCGAAGATGAGTAAAACGAAGAAGAAGAAGATCTATCGGTTGTGGAGCTGTATGAGGAACCAAATGGAGGAAGGACGGCGAATGAGCTCACCGCCATGGTTCCTCCCTCGTTTTTGTTTTACGGGATAGTTGAGATTGAGCAGAAGAAGAACTAGTGTGTGATGTGGAGAAGATATTTCGCCATTTTTCAACCAGAGGAAGTTTACACGTTTCTACTTCGGCCACAAAAAAAAATTCGGTGAATTACTTAGTAAACCGAACCAAATAACTGAATATGATTTAACCAAACCAGTTCTAAACCAAGAGAGTAAAATATGGTCTATTCCTTGTTCATAAATCTATATGGGACAACAGAAACCATAAATCATTGGGAACTTTTAAATTAGCCATATGTTTTTCATTTTGGGTTTTTGCTAAATGCCAATTTTGTTTGATAAAATTGGCCATAAAGAAAAAAATGAAGTTGAGACTGAAGCACGAAAAAAAATCAGCTCCATAACCATTCTAAGCTCAACTTCATCCCTAGAAAGGAACTACTGTTAGTTATTAAACTTAAGAATATAAACATGTTAAGAGAATATAAGAAGGAACAGAACTATTACCAATTGAAATCAGTCGTTAACAAGAGAGCTTGGCCAAAGCTGATACCGAGTTCACGAAACATGTTGGGATCTTTTAATTAGCCATTTGTTTTTTTCATTTTGAGTTTGCTAAAAGCTATTTTTTTGTTAAAATTCGGCCACAAAGAAAAAAATTGAAGTTGAGATATCACGAGTAAACCAAGTCTAAATGCAAACCGTGAGTTGTTTTGAAGCTGATTTAGTTCAAAAACAATTGTTCTCTTTTCATTCTTTTCGAGTTCTGATTGTATTCTTCCTAATCTGCGAGCATTATTAAGTGGTTAGACGAGTGTTAATTTGCCATTTAATCGAGCTATTGACTGATGTAATTATAACTGAAAACATTTAGTTAGCATGCTACTGTATTAGTTTTTTTGAGACTTGGTAACATCTACTATTGTGTTACTTATGCATGCATACATTTCATGTTGGTTTTCAATAACTTAGGAAGACGCACATATACAATGCTGTGTGCTATTGCTTTGGAATAGCAAACTAAGTACATATTTTTTTTTTCTTTTTTCTTTTGCATTGTTCAAACATTCAAGAATTTGACCAATTGAATATATATATATTTTTTAAAACATTATATTAATAACCGATACAAATGTTATGACCAAAAGTCACACAGTTTTTTGAAGTTCCATACGCAATATAGCGATAGACTAAAAGTATATAGAGATAATAACCGAATCATCAAACTAAGTACATATTTAGTTTTAGTTGTCTATTAATTTGGAGTACATATTTAGTTTTAGTTGTCTATTAATTTGGAGTATTACGGTACTAACTGCTAAGTTTTATATAGTGGAATAAGCTGAATAATAATAAGTTAAATGGGGGTTACGGGGTCTCTTCTTGGCATTGCATTTCCCGTGGCATGTCAGCTTTTCTTTGTCTTTAACTTCATATTCATAACTCACCAATGATCTTTTGTTCGTAAGAAAACTTATTCATTTGTATAGCTTTCTTCTCCTTACTTTTTTTTCTCTGCATTCATATAAATTTCAATTTAATTTATATAGGACTCTTTTCTTATTAGATGAGTTATGTGATCATGTTACATGCAAACTTAAAAATACAAAAAAAAAAGATTTGAAGGGTGTATTTATATTTTATTTTATTAATCTATATTTTAGATATTTAATTAATAATAGAGATTATGAAAGAGAAAGTTTGTCCACAATAACAAATTTTGTAGAGATCCTTTGCTAGTGCCCACAACTTTGTGCACACATATATCTATATTGATACATGCAGTGCATAAGTTGAGTGTGGTCGGGTAAGTCATAAGTGGAACCACTTTAACCACGTAGATGTTGGAGGAAAGTTAGTCACGCTTTCATTAAACAAATAATTTAACATCATTCTAAAGTCAGCTTCCACACAATCCTTCTTGGTCTTTTAACCAAGTTGTATAACAATGCACCATTAGATATCATCAGTAATTATATGTTTTTCTAACAAATCAAATGTTTCTTTCAAAAATGATGCGTAATATATATAATCTAGATTACCTGTGGAAGACAACTCGACGGCAAGCTATTCATTAGGCAGGCCACTTTTGAAGACACGAATAAAAGTGGTTGTCCTTTATGGTTCACCTATTACCTCATTTATCTGGACCATTGATTTTGTTTTTCCACCATGCGCCCACCATCGAATGGTATGCATCTAGTTTTTTGCGCATACATGTAAAGTTTATCTTCTAAAGACCTTACGACACTAAAATCAGAAAATGCTCAAAATGAGATTAGTTGGTAAAGTATGGACATGAGATAATACTCTTTGATTTAGTGTACTTTTGAGTATTTAGTCTCTTAATAGTATAAGTTCTCTCAGTAGAATATTAGAGAGAAGTTTTCATATTCCTTTTAAATGGTGCTTATCATGATATTTGAATTTGGATATATATTGGGTATCCGAGAGATATGGTGCTAAGACCATCTATTTATTGGCCTTCCTCATAAACCATTTGGATAATAGATGCGACATAACTAGCTTTTCTGTTCTACACTATCCGAACATGCATGTGGATTAGGTAAACGTGATGAGTCCGTAGATACATTTTTTGCAGGAGGTGTGCATGAGGCATCCCATCACAAATCTATAACCTATAATATGGTTAACGAATTTTCTAGGCTTAAACCAATTTGTAGCGTGTGTTTTGTCTGCCGAGACACAGACGAAATATTACAAACCCACTAATATCGCTACCCTTTTTTTTTTGTCACTCACTATTCTTTAAAGTGATTGGTGCTGTGATGTTTATCACTAGTTTAGACCATATATTGCATCATTTCTTTGAATGTTTTAAATATATGATCGTCGTCTCTTCGTGAACATATAGACACACAACATGTATAAAAATTAAACGTATACACACAGAACGAGAGATTTTATAGATAGGTAATGATATATATATATACAAAGGGCGTGTCGTGGGGATTTGGCTTCATTTCAAGATCTTCTGTACACAATACATGTGAGCAAGGATCTTGTTGATAAATGATAATATTGATGATGATTGTTATCATGGTGATGGTGATGGTCATGATGATGATAATGCACGTTTTTTTTTCTTGAACTAAATGACTTAAACTCAACTAAAGAAATATCTTTTGTTAGAGGCAAAAGAGAAGTAAGAAAGGGGTATACATATAAGAGTGGAGTCTCCAACAAAGATATCATTCTCTTTTGAGTGGATTAACTCCACGCTTAATTAAGTGTGCATATCCCATACCTCCAGATGTGGGTCCCATTCTAATTCTTCTGTTTCTTCGAGTATTTATGATCCTGTGTCACTAATTGGGACTATTGTTTTGCTAATGACGATAATATTCCAACTTTTATTTCCAATTTCATCTATTTGTGTTTGAACCTCACAATAATCTCTAGAAACTATAACAGAGTTATGTTCTTAATCATGTGTTGATAATTTTAGATACACCAAATTCTTCTGTAGACTGCGGAAATTAGTCAAAAAAATAATATAACACAATTACTTTGAATTTCGATTCAAAATATTTTAACTATTCGATGTGTATTTATTATATATACGATTAAATAAATAAAAAAATTGTAATGTGAAAATATCATAGTCGAGAGGGGAACTGACAAGTGTACATATGTATCTAGCTGTGGATTCCACCAAAATTCTGGCAGGGCCATGATCTAAAAACTGAGACTGCGCGTGTTGTTTTGCAGTGATTTGTATTTCATATTTGCACCATCCTACACAGTCCACTTGGTATCGTAACCAAACATAAGGAGAACCTAATTACATTATTGTTTTAATTTCGTCAAACTGGTTTTTACCTTTTAGTTACATAGTTGATTCTTCATTTGTTTTAGTAGTTATGGAGCACAATAATGTGCAACAAAGAAAGATCATAGTGGATTAATATGTTGAGAGGTCAGAAATTCTTGGTTAACAAAAAAAAAAAAGTTACAAGGACTGAGATTTTGGGTGGGAGAAAGCCATAGCTTTTAAAACATGATTGAACTTAAAAGTGATGTTATGGTTTGAGGGGAAAAAGGTTGATGTCAACTAAGATAGTTGAAGTAATGTCTTAAACTAAAGTAAACCACCGGTCCAAACGTGGTCCGGAAGCATCTCTGGTATGATTTATCCTAAAAATCAAAATAGTAGAAACATACTTTAAATATATACATTGATCGGACGAAAATTGTAAACTAGTATAGTTTCAAAAACTAGTTGAACAGGTTATGTACCTTAAACATTTATTTCAAACTTAAACACTAAAGAACATATATGAATAGAAGTTTATATAAATTACTATATATCTACCATAAATCTCTTATAATTATGATGTCACGATGAGGAAGTGTTGAAACGTTAAAATGCCAAAATATAAGCATGCGACGGAATTTTGGCAGAAGATTGTAGAGTTGTAATCTGTCGCAATCATTACTCATGCTAGCATTTTTCATTTTCCCTTCATTTGTGGATAACGCACGATATAACATTCTACACACCAACAAGATTCTATAAAAACGCAAAGGTTGTCTCCATAGAATATCGTCCCATCACCAAACATTAAGTAGCACTCTTTTTCCTCTCTATATCTCTCACTCACACTTTTTCTCTATATCTTCTCCTCAACTTGGATATGGGTGAAGCCGTAGAGGTCATGTTCGGAAATGGGTTCCCGGAGATTCACAAAGCCACATCACCCACTCAAACCCTCCACTCTAACCAGCAAGACTGCCATTGGTATGAAGAAACCATCGATGATGATCTCAAGTGGTCTTTTGCCCTCAACAGGTTTTCTTCCATTTCAAGTTGACTTGCTCTTATTTTAAATTCTCCTCGTCTTTTATTTTACAATTTTCTTTTTTGTCGACAGTGTTCTCCATCAAGGAACTAGTGAGTACCAAGATATTGCTCTGTTGGACACCAAACGTTTTGGAAAGGTACATTTTGTCAATTATTCTTATGAAACAATATTTTTACTTAAAGTTCATGTTTATTTTGTATAGTTTTGATTACTACAAATTTCTTGTAGTGATATTATATGGTGGAGACTAATTAGTAAAAGTTAAAACAGGTGCTTGTGATTGATGGGAAAATGCAAAGTGCTGAGAGAGATGAGTTTATCTACCATGAATGTTTGATCCATCCCGCTCTCCTTTTCCATCCCAAGTATGCACTTTATTTTACTTCACTTACAAATAAAATTTTGTATATATAAAAGATTTTTTAGTAATCAAATTGAGTACTTCAGATTTGAACAGTGCACCTATATAGCCTACTGATTCTACTAATATTTAGTAAATTATATCACTTGTTTATTATTATACATGAACATTTTATATAAACATAGTTTGGAATTGTCATTTACTTAACATTTGCTCATTGAGTAGCCCCAAGACTGTGTTTATAATGGGAGGAGGTGAAGGCTCTGCTGCAAGAGAAATACTAAAACACACGACGATCGAGAAAGTTGTTATGTGTGATATTGATCAGGTTAATCTCATACCTCCAATTGTATTAACAAAAATATACGTTCATGCATGATCTTAACAAATACATGTTTTTTCTTTCTTCTTCTAGGAAGTTGTTGATTTTTGCAGAAGATTTCTGACCGTTAACAGCGATGCTTTCTGTAACAAAAAGCTTGAACTTGTGATCAAAGATGCAAAGTAAGGAACCTAAAACAAAACAAAACAAAAAAAGTTTTTATCTGACGTTTAAAATCTCTAAAAAATATAATTTGAAATGTGAAAAAGGGCTGAATTAGAGAAAAGGGAAGAGAAGTTTGATATCATAGTGGGAGATTTAGCTGATCCAGTGGAAGGTGGACCTTGTTATCAGCTCTACACCAAATCCTTCTACCAAAACATTCTCAAACCCAAGCTTAGCCCTAATGGCATTTTTGTCACCCAGGTCTATACATCTTTTATTTTTTCTTCTAATTATTCTTTGATAAATATTAATAATTTTAGAAGAATGATAACAAAAGACTAAATTTACTTACTTAAATCATTCATAGGCTGGACCAGCAGGAATATTCACTCATAAGGAAGTCTTCACATCAATCTACAACACCATGAAGCAAGTCTTCAAGTGTAAGCAAATTAAAGCCTGTTTCGTGTGTGTTCTTGTAATGACATTATTGGATCCATTTTTTGATGATTGATATAAAAACAGACGTGAAGGCTTACACAGCACATGTGCCATCATTTGCGGACACATGGGGATGGGTGATGGCATCGGACCACGAGTTTGACGTTGAAGTTGATGAAATGGATCGAAGAATCGAAGAGAGAGTTAACGGAGAATTGATGTATCTAAACGCTCCTTCTTTCGTCTCTGCTGCTACTCTCAACAAAACCATCTCTCTCGCGTAATTTCCATTTTTCTCTCTTTTATTTTCTTTTCTTAACACAATAAATAATTATTCGATTTATTTACAAAATTTTTGAAATTAAAAAATTGAGCAGGCTAGAGAAGGAGACTGAAGTTTATAGTGAAGAGAATGCGAGATTCATTCATGGTCATGGTGTGGCGTACCGGCATATTTAAAGACGAACCGGTTTCAGTTTCAGTGTTATTACCAAACCCATGTCACAAAAACAAAAGGCCGGTTTCTTTTCTCCGCACAGAACCGGGTGTTGTCTTGAATCTTGATTACTTTGGTTCGGTTTTATTTTCTACATTGCTTTTTGTTTTCTTGTTCTTCCCTCAAGTTATTCCGGTTTAACAAGACTATATTGCTTACTAAGAAAGACCGATCTTCAATTACTTATTTCTCCACACCAAATCTAGAAATCGAATAGGCCAATTATGGTTCGATTAAACCGAAGCAATTAAAGTAAACCCGAGTTTCTGAGTGCAATTAAACCGAAACAAATCAAATTTAAACCGAAGCAAATGAAGGAAACTAGTACTAGTGGAATAAAATGCAAAAGAAGAGAAGGAAAACACGATCATTTGTGACCAGTGAGATTGACATCTTGAGGAAGGAGAGTGTAATCGATCTCAAGATCCTCGAGAATTCGCTTGATTGCGATGATCAGCGCGGTTCTTCTTAAACTCTTCTCTACATATACTTGGAAATTTATCGTGTGTTGGACCAGTATATTCAATACCAGCTTGTTCATATTCTCAATTGCCCTCACCATCACCTGTGCTTCTGGATACCAATGTTGTGAGTTTGCCACCAAGTATCTGACCAATTACAACACCAAATTTAGAGTCAATGAAAAGTCAGTGATTTAATGTGGTCAAGGTCATGTTATATGGTAGTTAGGGGACTAAAATATATATGTGAAGAACCAAGATGCCTAATACTTACTCTCCGATTTTTCCCTTGAGACAGCCGATTTTCTCGGCCGGTGTTGAGAATGCGATGCCGAAGTCGACATAATCTCCCATATCTGGACTTCTGTAGAAGTTGCTTATCGGTTTCGATATTAAAACCGAATTTGGGTAGAACACTTTCTCGTTGTCAATCTTGAGGAACACGGTTGTTAAAAGATCTATTTCTTCAACCAACAACTTCAAGCAATAATATAAAAAAAAAATACCTCAATGATTTAGATGTTTTAACTGAGTAGTAATAGTGAGCAAATTAAACAAACTTGCAAAGTAAGTTACCATAACACCGTCGACAACGCAACGATCTCCGACGTCATAAGGATGCATCACAAAGACGAACATAAAGGATTCGAAGATATTCTTACAAGTACTTCCGATCATGAAAGCAAGACCCAAAAATTGTGAGGAGAAGACCAATAAAAGCTTGGTCGATGCTATATCCAGAAGTACCATCCAAACAATGAATGTGATAACGGTCAAGATTCCAGTTATAAGTTTGTCCAACTGCTTAACCGCTGTTTTTGTGTCGTTCAGTGAATGCCCTATAGTTTTCCGACTTGTGTATACATTAACCTGTCAAAAAATGGCACAACACACCTACTTTAACTTAACAACTTCTCTAAATAGACATGTGTTATGTTTTTATCTAGGGTTTCCTTTATTGGTAACCATTAGTCATCTAAAACAACTTTGAACACAAAAATTAAGGGTGTTTGAAGAATGTTACCACCCATTCTGTAAAAGTCTTGCGTGTGATTTTTCCGGTGTCGGCATCTTCTATTAATGGGAGTACAAGGTCTACTTCTTCCTTTATCATGAACCTCAATAAGTCATCTTCTTCTATGTAACTGAGAAATTAAAAAGCAATTCAAGTTGTGAGATTAACATGAAAACAGAGTAGAAGAAAACAGAGTATTTGTGTGATGACTCACTTGTGGTTTGGCTTAGCGACATTGTTGAAGACGTCATAAGCAGCAGCAACAGCCTCCATCTCATTTGTTATCTCTTTATCTGTTCTCTCTTTCTTATTGTTGACCTCGTCTAGAGTGCTGGATATGGTTGATATACCTGAAGTTCCCACGGCTTCGATCAAAACACGCATTGTCCAAGCAGAGACCTTCTCTTGTTTCATCCTGTGAACCTTTCCCATATCGATCACTTTCTTGTCTTTCACCTTTCCATCTTTGGTTCTTGTGAAACTTAGGTGACCTGTGCTTGGCACGCGCCCAACGTTCTCTGCCTCTTCGATAAGCGGAGGTCCCGAGAGAGTCTGAAGAACGTATTGGTGGAAAACAGACTCTTGAATCCTCTCAAAGAAGTTTCTGACGTTGAACTTTGAAGCAAGAACTTTCAAGGCAAACGTCTTCACCAAGAAAAGGATTGACCCTACGAGAAGAGAGACAATAGTCCAAGTGATGAAGTCTAGAAATCTCTTGGTCTTACGAGTACGTTTAACATCACCATCGAACAGACATATCCAAGCAATCAGAACCAGACTAAACCAAATGAAGACTTGAACATTCTTCTTCAACCCATGCACAAAGTACAAAACTTTTTTCCGAAGAAGATAGTTCTTTTCTATGATGAACACCACAAAATGCATGAACCAATTTGTCACCAACATGCCGCTGAGTGTAACCATCACAAGCACACACCATTTCCAAAATTCCAACCCCCAAATGGTATGCTTGTTCACCACATCAATGGTTAAACTCACAATTAAAGCCCCCAAAATGGCCATAAACACTACCAACTCAAGAAAGGCCAGAGGTTTCATTCCGCTACGCTTCACTCGGTGTAGCTTAACCTTTTTGTAGATTTCTTCATTTTCATCCGGTTCCTCCTCAGCAACTTTACTCAGTGCTGCTGACGCAACGCTCCTATTGGATTTGTTATTAGGAGAAGCCCTGTCAAAAGAACCCCTTGCAAATGAACCAGCACCAAACTGTTCCCTAAGGGACCTTCCACCATTTTCCTCTCTAGTGCTATCGTATCGAAAAGACTGTTGCTCCCCAAACCTTGACTTAGGCTTGGAGTAAATTGACCTCGAAAGAGACTTCCTCCGAACTAGACCTTCAGGACTTGGAATTTTAGGTGGCTTATGAACGCTACCAGAGAACTTATAGATTTCAGGAGTAGGAATGCTTATGGGCGGCACTGGTTTCGATTTCTCAATCCCAGCATCGGAGTCTGGTGAAGCCAATGGATTGAAAGAAGGAGATGCTCTTGGATCTTTTGAATCTTCTTTATCTGAAACATTAATAACAACTTCTTCTCCGTTACTGACTCTCCTCTCAGCCATCCCTAAGTCACTTCCAACCAATAAGTTTGCGGTGCTGTTTGACTCCAATGGCTCCCAAAAGAGCCTAGAAGTTGGACCAAATCCTAAGAACACGAGAGTAGAAGTGCATCAGTGATTACATTAATCACAAACTCTTTACACAATTAGATACAACGAGATTTGACATAACACATGCTTGACACCGACTTTGGACTTAGTTGACTAATGACTATTGACAAAATTTTACACCAAATCTAAGCTAAACCTTAAAACCTAAACCAAATCCTACAAGGCTAGAAAAGAGATCTGCAAGAAAGAACATTTTTTCTAAGTAAATGAGTACTCTTTAAAACCAACCAATTTTCTGAAGAAAGCCGTAAGAAGGATCAACAGTTTCCCAAAACACATATGTATACTTCCAAAGAAAAAGTAAACCAACAGTGCCTCGTTGGAAAATATTCAAACGTATACTTAGGATATAAGCTTACTATAAAAGTTACAGAGACAAAACAGAGCAGGTATTGAACTCTCTTTATCTTTGGGTGGACAAAAAAAAGAAAACACTTTTAGAAACTTAAAGAAACAAATAAAGATAACAGAGAAAGGGAAAAGAGAGATAGTCGTACAAGGACACTGAAAGGCCAAGCAAGGATTGATCTTGAAACTTTAGTTCTGCTTTGCAAAGAGCGAAAACTCCAGCTTATAAGTGCATTTACCAAAACGAAGAAGTTGAACAAATTTATTTTTAAAATGAATTCCAGTAAATACAGACAAGAAACAAATAGGCATCAATTAAATAAAAAATAAAATCACGTGGATCTCAGAGGGGATTCCCAGAAAAATAAAGTTTTATACTTCCAATGTGAATTGATAACAAAAAGATATGAATACAGTCTTATTTATTTATCTTTGTTGTTGTCAACAGTCTTATTTTTAATTTATAGACATCTTTTTCTTATGTCTCGCGAATATGTTTATATTTTTTAGTTTAGTTTCTTTAATTAAGTAGTACTATATTAATAATGATTCTTCAAATAGAATATTGAAAATTCAGTGTCATTTAGTTAAAATGATGTGATCAATGCATGTGATCTACGTAAAAAACAACATGAAATGAGAAGTCGCATTAGCTTGGTTAACGAACAAATAGAGAAGGGTTAGTTAATGCAGAATTGCTACAGCTGCTTATGAATGGGTCTGGCTAATATCATAGATCTTAAATTGCACAAAAATCATATAGTAGTAATGTAGTTATAATTTTTAAAAACTGTAATATAATAGTACCACTTAATAAGAGTTGAAAAGAAAAGACAAAGGCGACAGCAAGAATATATACAGACACAGTCCTTGGTTTTACCGTTATTTTCACAAATGAAATATATTAAAATTTCGGTAAAGACTAAAGACGAATTTGGCATTTCGATGAAAAAATCAACTTTTATATTGTTTTGAGTGTAAACTACGTACCTATCTTCTTAGTTCTTCCCATGATTTTAATGTGCACGGTAGGATATTTAAAATAACTCGCATCGAACAAATCCGAATTCAATTATTCAAAATTGAACCTATCCTTTTATGAGTACTAAAGGACGACAACAAAAATAGTAGTAGATAATTTCAATGCGTGGATATTTGAATTTAACTACTTTAATGTTATCTTGTGTCTATGTCATTTAGCCGTTAAGCTTATTATTTAAAAATGTAAATTTGTAATTAATAGATTTTTCTTATAAAGATGCCAAATATTGAATACATCTTTTTCCCAAATGTTATGTACAATTTGTAGGTACGTAATGTGGTCATGTCATCAAGTGTTTAATCTCACAAGTCGAAAGTAAAGGTGATATATGGACCAAAACATAAAACTCAAACGATATATGGACCAAAACATAAAACTCAAACGTGACAGTGACCAGTAATATGTACACTTTGACATTTTTCTTTTATTGGCAAAGGATTTGTTTGCAATAACAAAATAAAGTTTATAAAAGAATTAAACATGAACCATATCAACCAAAAAATAGAAGAGAAAATAAACACCCTATAAATGTAGCATTCAAAGAAATATACAAATTCTCAACCATCGTTTCACCAAACTAATAAGTGGTAAGTTGATAACTACTGATCAAACCAACATCACTAAGTAAGTAAGGGACCCCAATCGAAGCAGAGCCTAAGCTTTGTTTAGAGAGATCTTCTTGGTCTTTTGGGACAACGGTAACATCAGGTTGTAGTGTATAATGTCAAGGTGATAATGGTGATTATGTTCCTTCCAAGTTTCATAAATCGCCATCCTTGGAGCAGACTCAAGCTTTATCTGTTGTATCATGCAGCAACCAAGAGAAGTTGATTCCAAGATGAAGGAGCCAACTATAAATATGCAGCATGGTAGTGACTCATTGCCATATCTGGGAAGAGAATTGACACTCAAATTCTGTTAAAATATACACATGACATTACATAATTGTCTAAGTTAGTTACTAAAATAACACAAACTAAGTCCAAAATGAGCTCTGGTTTAGTATGATCAATCGGAGTCAAGTAAATTTAAATTCATCAAAAATATTTTACTTTTCATTACAGATTTACATATATACAAAATAGTACAAATTACAATTCATTCATATCAAGGTTTCACTCTATACCCAAAACTGGGAAGAATAAATTTTATCATTAATTTGTTTATTTCCAATTTTGTAGATACCTTTACCTATTTGAGAGTTGAGACCTATGTTATTTTTTTCCAAATAAAGAACAACCTAAATGTTAATTTTACTTTTTCCGGACTCTCTTTGGGAACGAGCCACTTTGAAGGCCCATAAATAAGCCCAAATATTTGTCAGTTTATTTGGGTTTAGGGTTTCTCAGAGTCTCACAGCTCAGGATATACTCTTTTAGGTTTCAACAGCAGCTTAGTCTCTCTGATCTCTCTACCTCCCTCACACCCTAAAACTCAGCAACAATGGCCGTTACCTTTTCAGATCTACACACAGAGGAGGGTGTCAAATCCGTGGAGGAGCACCTCGCCGGAAAAACCTACATCTCCGGGTAAAGTTTCTCACTTTTCCTATTGTTTTTGCGACACGATTCGATTGTTTCTATTCCCGTTTTGACGTATAAGAGAGTTTGAATTTGCAGAGATCAATTGTCTGTGGATGATGTCAAGGTTTACGCTGCCGTTCCAGTGAAACCCAGCGATGCCTTCCCCAATGCTAGCAAGTGGTACGAGTCCGTGGCTTCCCAACTTGCTAAAAGGTTCGTCCTTTTTTCGGAATTTTGTAATAATCGATTCAGATTTGGATTTGTATATTGATCTTCCAGGAATTGACGAGTTTTGATTTGTTGCAGTTTCCCTGGAAAGGCCGTTGGAGTACAATTCGGTGGCTCTGCTGCTGCTGCTCCAGCTGTTGAAGCTGAGGTACCTTTACTTGAATGCTTTATTCTTTATTACCATAGTCGTAGACCTTAGAAAAAGGGTAATGAATGTAGTTTGGAACTATGATTTGAAAGGTGATATTTCCAATCTTGTATTAGGGATCACGAGCTATGTTTGGTAGGGGAATTGATTGGAGTTTGGTTTGGAATGTTGTGTGTGTGTGTGTGTGTTTACGCTATCTTGCATAATTGTCAACAGGCACCTGCAGCTGCAGCTGATGATGATGATGACATGGATCTCTTTGGTGACGAGACCGAAGAAGAAAAGAAAGCTGCAGAGGAGAGGGAGGCTGCTAAGAAGGACACCAAGAAGCCTAAAGAGAGTAAGCCTCTTAATTGAATTCGATAGTACATATACAAGCATGTGAATTAGTAACTGCATCTTAAATTTTAATAAGGGTTCTAACTCTCTTTTGAATTTTGAACTCTTTGTTAGGTGGAAAGTCTTCTGTGCTCATGGATGTTAAGCCATGGGATGATGAAACCGACATGAAGAAACTGGAAGAGGCTGTTCGTGGTGTTGAGATGCCTGGTCTTTTCTGGGGAGCCTGTACGTTTAAACTTTCAATCTTTATATCAGAGTAAGCTTGTTACTCTTTGGGTGAGACAGTTTTATAATTGATATTTTTTTTCTCCCTGTCTTGCAGCAAAACTTGTACCAGTTGGTTATGGGATCAAGAAACTCACAATTATGTTCACGATTGTTGATGACCTCGTGTCCCCGGACAACCTCATTGAAGACTTCCTCACCTCAGAGCCTAACAACGAGTACATCCAGAGTTGTGACATTGTCGCTTTCAACAAGATTTAGAGACTTCAAATTTCTCCTTACCGAAACATATCTGAATTTCAAGTTTTGTTTTCGTTTGTGTTGTTTACCGAAATGTTTCTTTCCTAGTTGCAAGACCGCTTTCATGTTACAATAACACTAAATTTTCAATGGTTACTATTCCGTTGCATCATTGTTAAGAAACATTTAGATACTTTGACAAATTCTCTATTACTTCAGAAATAATTACGTATCCTGCAGCTCCCATAACCAGAGAAAGGGTGAGTTTTCCTCCGGGAACAAGTTGAGGTAATCTTGTCACTGTTGATGATGAGACTATGTACCTATCTGACCAAGACATTGCTGCTGGGAGGATTCCGAACAATACCAGAACTACGAAAGAGAACATACAGTTGTTAGGTTTTCATGTTTGAACTTGTTGATTCAGGTTTCTCAAGAAGAGACTTACCTCCATATGTCCCGGCAAAATCTAAGGCCTTGAAGAAAATCTCTGGATCCAGTAGGGACAGAACAAGCGGTGGAACGAGAGTAAGCAAGTAAAGAAGAGGCTTGTTCTGGCCACTCGGGAGCTTCAATACTGAAAGTTTTCGATGAAAGAATAGATTATACAGTTATGTCTCCATGGCTGTAGATTTAGTAGAAAAACATAAAAGTTTGATTGTTTGATGATACTTACAGTCAGAGAAGAAATCAGAGAGGCCTAAGACAAACCCTATATAAGATGTTGCGATTGCAAAAAGAGAGAATGCTTCCACAAACGGCTGTGTGATCAAAAGAAGACTGATTAGCTGGTGATTGGTGAGAGTTTATCAAATAAGCAAGAACAACTAAACTTACACCGACAGTGACACTACTTGATCTCAATTGTTGCAGAGGATCGACCATCTTCTCAACAGCCACCCCAGTATCTACTGGAAACGATCCAAGAATCACAGCGTCCCACACAAGAAACAAGCCAAGTGGTATGGCTGTGCCAAGAACGATGGCGGTTCTGAAGATAAAGATATTAAGAAGGTTGAGTTAGTCCATACAGACTGAGTGAGTTTCACCATTAACGTTGCAGGGTATGATGTCACCTTACTCTCGGCAAGTCTCCTTCAAGATCTGTGCAGAGAACCGGCACCACATTCTGTAAGAAAAGCAACCAATTGAGAAAGATTCTTCATCTTGGAGCCAAGAATCCAAGTTTGAAATAATGAGATTCCCTCTGACTACCTGATAAACAAATGACAGAGCAATGATGGGTACACTCATGGGAACGGCCTCAAAGTTAGCCTTGAGAAGAGCTTCCCAGTGTAAGTCTCCACTTGCAACTGCCTAACAATATGGTCATGAGGTCATCTATGGTTTTGTTTTCCATTTAATGAATTCACAGGAAAGTATTTAGCCAAAAACTTGTTACCACGAGTGCTGCAAACGATGCAATTACTCCAAACACCAGAACTCCATTGGCTGCACCGATGAATCGCTGGCTGCAACCACATGGAGGAAGGTATGATTAACTTGTCGGGTCTACCACTATTCCACTCTGGTTCTCCTTGTGTTTATACAGTTTCTGATTTAAATTGTGGCATCAGTGATTAGTTTAATATGGAGAGCTAACCTTCCAAAGAAGCAAAGGCCTCCGAAGATCAGTGAGAATAGAGTTGCACTCTCCCATCTACAGAACATTCTAGGGAATAAGTACAGAAGCACAACACTCAAAAGTGTCAGTGTAAATGAGGATCAATTGGAGTTTCATACATCGGAATGCCGAGGAAGTTGGTAAGGATGCCTGATGACCGAGCAATGTAAGCCACAAGAAGGGTGTAATGTATGAGAAGATAAGACCAACTACACAACAGAAAGGCTTGTTTCAAGTTTAAATGAAAGAAACAGTGATGGAAAGCAAGTTCTGAAGTGAGAATGAGAGGATGATTACGAAACAACTTGAACTCCAACAGACCCAAGAGTCCGCTTCGCCATTGAGACCTGCCAAAATATCATGTCAAAGCTGAGTTTAAAGACATAATAACTAAGCTAAGTTTTCATAGAAGTATTGGTTTGAGGGGATATACAAGAGATACGCCTCCAGAGCCTAGTTCACTCATGGTGTTGACATTTACTTCTGCAACCAGCAAACCTGTCACAACCTGAAGCCAACATGTATTACTAATGACCAATCCGTTACTTGCAAGAAACATAAAACAGAGATAAGAAGAATCATCCATCATCACCATGAAGGCCCAACAGAGAATGCAGGCGACTGCAGAGGCTAGAAAACCTGATTCTTGTGTCACAGCTGGAATCGCAAGTATCCCTGCACCTACCTAATCAAGAAAAGGATAAAAGTTTAGCAGAAAACAAACTTGATTCCTTGCATAGTTTCAACAAGAATATGGACAGAGTTATGAGAAAGTAGACACACTTACGGTAGTGCCAGCAACCAAGAAAATTGCACTGGACAAACTTCCTGAAAATTTCTAAAACTTAAAAACCAAAAATTTCTATCCAAATTTGGGTATTCACATGCAAAATGGTAACAGTCTTTGTACCGGATTCTCGCTTCAATGTTGATTGATTCAGGTTAGAGAAGAGCCTCTCAAATACGACAATCTTTTCTTCCTCATCTTCTTCTTCTTCTTCTGTTGTTACTTGTGTTTCTCTGCGTTCATCAGACACTCTCTGAGGCAAACACTTGAAGAATCTTGGGGTCTGAGTTCTTATGAATGGGTTTGATTTGAAACCAAAACAAGATGAGGAAATATGAGATCTTGGTAGATAAAAAGGGAGAGGTCCATTGAAACTAATGGGTTTCGTTGGAACTGAAAAGGTGGGTAATCTAAGAAGACAAGTGTAGCTTAGAGACACAGACATGTCTGTGTTTGTCTGATATCAGACACTAGCTATGAAAAGCCTATGATCAGTCTTCTGGTTTGTTTTCTGCGACTTCCGACAGTCAAAAGATTGTGTTAGAGAGAGCTTAGCTTCCAGATTAACATGTGTGGCTGTCTTATTTTTGAAGTTTTATTTCCCAATTAAATTTAAAATCTATGCATTTTATGCTTCTATTTTGCTTTTAGAAAATACTATTTGCATCAATGATACAAAAGTTGTATGCAAGTAAAAGAATAGCAATGCAAACATAAAGTATAATTTACAATTTACTCTATAAAAATAATTTTTATTTATTTTGAGTTTATGGTTTCTTAAGATATCATGTGATAAATCAAATTAAATGTTACATAATACATGCTGTCAAAATTAAATAATTGTTACATAAAACTTGTTAAATGAAAAGCAAAATAAAATATAAGATCTCATTATTAAATTAAAAAAGAGTGGGAGAAAAAAGGTCCAATTGCGTATGATTTGGGTCCGACAAGGACGGGTCAGAAAACAGAGACCAATTTCTAACTAGAAAAAAACAGATCCAAAGGAATTTATTTTTTTTCCTTTTCTTGTCGTGTTTGATGGAATCAATATATATATTTGTTAATTTGATTTTCTCTTGTTATTTATTCCAGAGAGAACGGAAGCAAGCAACACAAATTTCAAAATTAGGGTTTTTATCTTCTTCCCCTTGACTTTGGAAGCTGCTATTCCTCTGTAAAACAATAGCATGAAGAAGAAGCTCCAGACACGTTTTCCAGCGGTATGAAACATTACTTTTCACTGTTTTATAGTTTGTTATGTTCTTCTTCTTATGGAGATAACCATGAACTCTGTTTTGTGAGTTGTGAGAGTAGTTAGGTTCAACTTTTGCTATGATTTCAGGTTTACTTCTTCAGGGTTCCATGGTCCTTGTCTTCATTAGGTTTTTAAATTTATCTTTGTGAATGTATCTTTGGACTTGGAGGGCTCTTTTGTTCATGGCTAGATATAAATAAACTGCAGAGATATCTTGTTTAGGGCTAATCAAAGATGTTGATATCTACATAAGAAATTTCTTAGTGTCTGAGTCTGATTTTGTATGTGTTGATATGTTCAAAATTTGTTTCAGACAAGGATTAAGAAGATTATGCAAACTGATGAGGAAGTTGGCAAAATAGCAATGGCAGTCCCTCTTCTTGTTTGTAAGTGATGTGATGTTTTTGATTTTCTTACTCAAACGTTGTTCATATGTTAGCTTGTGTCACATGTAGTTGATCTGTTCTGGTTTTGAATTTAACTTTTCAGCTAAAGCTTTGGAGCTGTTTTTACAAGACTTGTGTAATCACACGTATGATGTAACTCTAAGCCGAGGTGCTAAAACTGTCAACGCCTTTCATTTGTAAGTGTGAATCTCATCTTTGGATTTTGCTTATATAAACCAATTGTTTTCTTGCTTCTTCAATACTTTTCTATTCTTTTTCCAGGAAGCAGTGTGTGCAAGCGACTAATGTCTTTGATTTTCTAAGAGACACTGTCGCTAAAGTTCCTGATTTGGGTGGCTCAGACACTGAAGACCAATCAGCTACCAAAAGAAGGTTAGGCCCGCTTCTTCTATAGTTCTATTCTATGTCAGCAATCAATCTACCTAATTTTGATATCGGTATCGTGTCTAACAACTTGTTTGTTCGACTTTTCAGGAAAGTTGTTGATGGAAGTAGTTGCAACGATGAAGATATGATAAAGACCACTCAAATGGTAACTAGCCAGACTTATTTTGCCAATAGACAATTGTATATTACTTAACGCATATGTTTCGCCTTGTTACAGCATGAGGTCAAACATACTAGCTGTGGCAGAGGAAGGCGAGGTAGAGGCCGCGGACGAAGTAGTGGAAGAACAGGAAGTGGGCTGTCTCTAAAATTTGAAGAAGATTTAGAAGACGGTTCTCCCGAAAGCAGCAGGACCCCGTCTCCCGAAAACGGGAGCCTTTCTCACGACGATACATCTTGGAAGAAAGTTGCATCACACAACAATCATCATAGTAGTAACTCAGAGGTAAAAGTAAGGAACTTCGATCTTAATGTTGAATTAGATGAGAATGGAGACAATGCTACATGGCTGGAAACACAGCTAGAGAGAAGTCCAGATTACCCGTTGGAGATTAACGAAATGAAAATAGATCCTGATGATCAACAACAGGCTAGTGCTAGTGACGAGGAAGATTATGATGAAGAAAGCATAGACCAAGAGTGAAAGAGTTTCAGTTTAGGTGAAATGACTTAAAACTAAAGGTAGGAGAAAGAAAACAACAACTTAGGAATTGACACACTTATATATTATAGAAGCAGTGTGTATGTAGGAGATTGCTCTCATTCTCTTTAATGTAATTTCGTTTTTTTCATTCATCTCTTCTAATTTGATAGCAAGCTTTACACAAACTATAAAATCATATACATAAAGTATGGTTTAATCTTTGTTAATGTTTAATTTTAATTAAAATATTTAAGTGAGATAGATAACCCAAGATTAATGGAACGACCCGTCGGATCCAAAAGAAAGAAACAAGCGGGTTAAATTGATATCGTCTTCGTCTACCGTTTCTCAAAATCAAAACCCCAGAAAGCAGAAACCTCTCTTCTTCGTCTTCTCTCGTCAATTCAGCTGCGACAATGGATTTCCAGGTCGTGATTCTAGCCGGCGGATTCTCTAGTTATCTTGTTCCCTTAGTCGCCAAGGTCCGTCTCTCTCTTTCACTCTCATCATCAGCATAACAGTTTCGACGAATTGCTAATTTGTTGTTGTTGTTCAGGAAGTTCCTAAGGCGTTGCTTCCCGTAGCGAATCGTCCGGTGTTGTCTTACGTTCTGGATCTTCTCGAGAGTAGTAATCTCAAGGATCTGATCGTCGTACGCCTTTTATCTTTTCAATACAATTACTGATTTCCTTTTGCGAGTTTCTAGGTTGAATGTTTTCAATAGAGCTCAGATTTTTTCGTTTCGCATTGGTGGAACAGGTTGTTGAAGGGGAAGATGCTGCTTTGAAAGTTGGTGGATGGATTTCTTCTGCTTGTGTTGATCGTTTACATGTTGAGGTATTTACTCATCTATGGCATCTGAATTCTGTAAAACTCTATGCATGATTGAAAGAAACTAGTGTCATATTCGTTATTAATGTTCTGCTGGATATTTTACTTTAGGTTGCTGCTGTTGCTGAGAATGTTGGAACTGCTGGGGCACTCAGGGCAATTGCACACCACTTAACTGCCAAAGACATTTTGGTTAGCTTTTCAATAAAGACGTCTCGTAGCTTTTGCTTTGTGCAACTTTTTGAGCTTCTAGTTAACTGGTAATTTGCTTTGACGTAGATCGTAAGTGGAGACATTGTTTCTGATATTCCTCCTGGTGCTGTTGCCGCCACTCATAGAAGGCATGATGCAGCAGTGACTGTTATGCTTTGTGCTCAACCTGTCAGTGGGCCATCAGAATCAGGAGGTTCTGGTGGGAAAGATAAAACCAAAAAACCTGCTTGCGATGATATCATAGGGCTTGATTCCTTGAAACAGTTCTTGTTATACATAGCCAAAGGTCCTACTTTTAATTTTTCTTTATGTTTCTTAGAGGTAACAAAATGCTTGAACTTGTTGTTGGTTTACCTCCTGAAATTGTGTTAGGTACTGAGATTAAGAAAGATACCCGAGTAAAAAAGAGCATTCTCTGTGCGGCTGGCAAGGTAATGTTCTTATTAAGTTTTTGAAATTACCTACAAATGCATCTTTTTATGATTCATATATTACAAATTCTTAGTACAGTTTCTAATTATCTTGTCATTTTCGATTTAGATGGAAATTCGATCAGATCTGATGGATTCTCATATATATGCCTTCAAGAGGTTGGTCAGATCTGCTTTCCTGCTATCAAAGTAGTTTTATCTGTCGATACTCAATATGTTCTTTTGTCTTACAGAGCAGTTCTGCAGGAAGTTTTGGATCAAAAACCTGCTTTTAGGAGCCTAAAACAGGATGTACTACCGTATCTTGTTCGTACACAGCTGGTTAGTCGGATACGGTCCTTGCAAATGACCATTTTTTTTTTATTACCATTTTGATTCCTTATTTGTGCGGTTTCCCCTTGAGTATCAGAGATCAGATGTCTTCTCTGACCAAAGTAATGTAGAAGAAAATGGGAATGGAAATGGAAAAAATAATATGCAGAACAACGAGGTGGTCTTGTCTCAAATTCTCTCCAACGCATCCATGCCAAGCTTTCATCAAGTCTATGAATCAGGTCTGGGTACCCGGAAAACCCATAAATGCTGTGTTTATATAGCGGATGAAAGTAAGTATTTCGTCCGCTTGAATAGCATTCAAGCCTTCATGGACGTAAACAGAGATGTAAGTTGTTTACACATGGGATTCCTTCTCCAGTATTTTTTTCTCAGTTGACTTATGAAGCTCCGCAATTGTTCAAACTTGTGCAGGTTATTGGTGAATCAAACCACCTATCTGGATACTCCTTTTCTGCTCATCACAACATTGTCCACCCATCAGCTGAGCTTGGATCGAAAACCACAGTACGTAACTCTACATGTGTAGATATTGAGCATTTGTTCTGTGAGTTGTGATCGTGAATAACAATTTTTGGGTTGCAGGTTGGACCTCATTGTATGCTTGGAGAAGGCTCTCAAGTCGGTGATAAATGCAGTGTCAAAAGATCTGTAATTGGGAGACATTGCCGGATAGGCTCCAATGTGAAGGTAATAATTAGCTTTTTACTCAAGCCAGCCAAAGAAAGGTGGTGTACATCTCGAAAAGACACTCAACTGCTTGTATATGTGGGTGCAGATTGTTAATTCAGTTGTGATGGACCATGCCACAATTGGAGACGGATGTTCAATACAAGGCTCAGTCATTTGCAGCAACGCACAGCTTCAAGAGCGTGTTACTCTAAGAGACTGCCAAGTACGTTACCCCCTTCAGTTTTCATAATACAGTGTCCCCTACGTATCAATGCTTTTACAGATTCCATAATCAAAACATCAATTGGTTTTATAGGTGGAAGCAGGGTATGTTGTTTGTGCCGGGAGTGAGCACAAAGGAGAGACCTTTGCTAGAAAATGAAAAGGAAGGATAAGCAAATGAGGTCACATCTTGGAACGCTTTTTTAAAATGAAAAGCAGCATTACTTAGTCATTCGTTTGGTAGGAGAGAAGAGTGTGAAGGATTGGAAAGTTTCCCACTAAGGGTTTTGTTGATTAAGAGTTTGAGATTTTCCGTTAGTATCTTTTACTGATAGAGTTTGATCTTTTGCTATTCATTACATATACATGAAGTCTTGAAACACTTTGTCAGCCACTGACCCTTCTCTCTGTTCCGTTGGTTATATTACATATGTCTTTTTTTGTTCTTCTCATTATTTACTCTTTTGTTCGAGATAAAACACTTTCCTGAAAGATCTAAATTTTGTTTTTGGTATTTCCATAGAGACGAATACACCCAAAAAGTCACATGCCTTCAGATTCGATAAATTTCAGAGTAAATGATTTCGAATGTATGAAACCTTTCTGTTTAAATAGTCACGAGAATAGATAAACTTCATAGCTTGTTTAAAGTGTAACAAAATGTACAAGTTGTGATTCTTCTTGGCGAACTTTTCGTTGCTTAACCCCTCCTAACTTCTCCCACAATGCAATTTTTATTTAGAGATTAAACCTGCAAAACCAAATCCAAATCATTTTATGTTATGTTGAGACAAATCTACACCATATAGAAACATTTCTAATTATTTGAGACTCCAAAATAAAGTTAGTGCACTCTCGGTCGCTAGAGTTCCAGGTTATCTTCTTATAAGCCTTAGACAATAATTATTTCTTCATGTTTAAAACAACCATAGCTTTGTTGACTCAATCATATTCATCATGTACAGTACCGTTGGTTATGACAGACGCAGCCCCATATGAGAAACGTGCGTTATCTAAAGATGAGAAGATGACTCTAGTGACCGAGTTACCTAACAAAGTTAGCTGCTTCTAAGCCTCTCCATGACACCTTGGGTGTGCAATACAAAAATGAAAGTGTGCACGGCTTCAGCCTCCAACCTACATCGCTCCCATCTCATCAAGCTTTGAGCTCTTATGCTGCAAAAAAGTTAATTTTAGGGCCGACAAAAATAAAATTTGCAGAGCAACACCAATGTGCGAGTAACCAGAAACTTCTAAATTCAGCTTCACTAAAAAGAAGGAGATGCCTCCATTGCCATTAGTATATTACCTTACTCTTTTTGTGCCTCTGAACGTCATCAGCATCTTCAGTCCCATTGTTCTTCCTTTTCTGAAAGTAAAGTGATAGCGTATACCACGTCAATTCTATCGAATTTAAGAATCCAAAATATACATATATAGACGGCCTAGGTACCAACAAGAGCAGACAGTTTTATAACCTTATCATGGTGTCCACTTTTTTCCTTCTTTTTGTCTCGATCCTTGTCTTTATCCTTATCTTTGATCCTATCTTTATGCTTGTGCTTGTGCTTCTTATGTTCCCTATCTTTCTCCTTCTTGTCTTTATGTTTTCTATGTTTCCTATCCTTATCTTTTGACTCACTTTTTGATTTTGATACAGTGGTAGGAGCTCCCTTCTCTGCCTGAAATAAGAACAGGAGATCTCATATTCTCAAACCTAGCTCAACTATCATCACAAGATACTTGGAAGTAATTCAACTTATCATGGTTAGTAAAAGATCTAGATGTTACAGGAAGTTAAAATCTAAACAGAGAGAGCAATATTCTTACTGGAGGCAATTCAACAGGAGCTGTATCATTAAGCTCAAAAGCCTCCTTAAGTTCATCAAGAACAAAAGGTTGGATGCGAGCATTCGTATCTCGGCTACTAAGTGATGCATTAGGAATAAGCTGATCTAATTGCATTCCTTCTCCTTTTCTAATCTCTGTGTCTCCAACCAAATTATGAAGATAATGAGCATCTGACAGTGACTCTGGAAGTGATCTCTTGCAAAAGAATTCATGGTGTGGCAACAACTTGTATTGTGTTATAAGATCTAGTGCACCACCCAATTCTCTAGGACCTGCACTTAGAAACCCAGAAGCTCATTGACCCTCAAATCCCAAAATAATAAAACTTGACAAAAATCAAAGCTTGGAAACCAAATTTACCTCCAAACTTAACGCTCTCTGATTCCATATTTTTTTGTTGTTGTTGATTAAACTGCAATTATTGGAATTTGAAAACCAAACAAGCCAAAGCTCAATAAGCTCAAGATTTGACGAAAAGCGAAAACAAAGCTGAAGCAAAGATCAATCACCGCCATACATGACTTCACGAGGCAGATCTCATCGCAACCCAGAGATATAAACCCTAATCTGGAAAACGGATTGCTCTTGGTCGTGAATTTCCCGCGGGAATATCGAGGAACGTTCGAGAAGGAAGTAACTAGGGTTTGAGAATGGATTAGGAGTTTCCTCAAACAATGGCGTTATAAAATCGCGATTTCTTTTTCTTCTTCTTCTGTTTTTTTTTCGTCCAAAATTTTGTTATTTATACGGGTTACCGCGTGGGGTTCACGCGCTTCATAGTGCGTATGATCAACTTTACAGATTTCACAACGACTTTTTTTACATTTGTATTTTTATTTTAATAAAAATTTCAATTTTCTTATAATTTGCATTTTTAATCACATAGTTAAAAAAAAAAAAAAATGCTAATAT
>Ga0041059_1000658_pt1 | contig 26643 bp, 26 predicted proteins | sample AraColnosormetaG_FD_56232 | JGI IMG/M metagenome (GOLD analysis project Ga0041059, IMG submission 56232) | Arabidopsis roots microbial communities from North Carolina, USA - Col MF nosort | ecosystem: Host-associated > Plants > Roots > Unclassified | place: USA: North Carolina | collected... | reverse complement strand
TTTTTTTTTTTTTTTTTTTTTTTTTTTTTGGTCATCCTTGCAAGATATCAAAAGTTTGTTACAAAAATTGAAAAATTGTCAACTAAAATATTATTATTGAATGAAAGTGAAATCTGTTTCTCCACATCCTTATATAGAAGAAAATTGTCAACTTCCATATACAAGCATATCAAATTATAGAGGGGACAATCTTCATCTTCCCTCCTTGATCTTGAATCCAACCATTGGCTTCGATTCGCCGTCTCTAAGTGGCATCTCCGGGCCAGGCGCTATAAAGCTCGTCGAGAAGCTAGTGTCTTTCGTTTGAAAGTTGCTGAATGAGGAGCTTGTGGTGTCATCAAATGTACAGTCGGTTAGGTAGCCTGGCTTAGAGGTGGCATCATTGACCTCAGCATCTCCTGACAACATGGCTACTACTCGTGACATTGGTGGTCTCAACGCATAAGATGACTGAGTGCAAAGCAGAGCAATGCCAATCATGCGTTTCACTTCTTCCATGTTGTATTCACTTAGCTCATCATCTATTAGTTCAACGTCACGGTTTTTCTCGTGTAGATTCCATGCCTGTATACAAGAAATACAAAAGGATTATCGGCTTTTGTCATTTATCACACCATCTTCAACTTCGCCTATATGACAAATATAGACGTACCCATTCAAGAAGATATTTTTTTCCCTCTTCCAGGTTCTCATCAGAGTTTTTCCTTCCACTCACTAGCTCAAGAGCCACAACACCAAAGGCATACACATCTGTTTTCTCTGTTAGATGTCCACGCATGGCATACTCTGGCGCAAGATACCCACTGCATTGATACAACTAACATGAGCTATAAAGCCATAATTGTGTTGCAAACAAAATGTCAGGGTCTATGGATTTTGCTTACATCGTCCCTGCCACTCTGGTACTAATATGGGTTTTCTTGTCATCATATAGTTTTGCAAGCCCAAAATCAGAAACTTTTGGGACCAGTTCAGAGTCCAGTAAAATGTTGCTGGCCTTCACATCTCTGTGTATTATGCGAACACTTGCTTCCTCGTGGAGATAAACTAGACCTCTGGCTACTCCCAGACATATCTCATAACGGGTTGACCAATCAAGATGCAAACTCTTATCCCCTGTAACATCCAACCCAATGGCATAATGATTACTTTAGCTTGGCAGAAGCAGAGATAGGTAAGTCATGTTTCTGTTCATTACCAAATAATGCCTGATCGAGACTTCCATTAGGGAGATACTCATATACGAGCAAACGATGATCTCCTTCAAAGCAGCACCCGTAAAGTTTTACTAGGTTGCGATGTAGAACTGAAGAAATTGCAATAATTTCTGCAACAAATTGTCCCTTCCCTTGCCGTGATCCAATTGACAACTGCTTCACCGCCACCTCTCTTCCATCATTGAGGTTTCCCTGTTGAACGTGTTATTCAAAACAAAACGTATTAAAAGGTATTACATGTACCCTTCTTTCCTAGTATCTCAGAAAAATATACAGCTATTTTGTTCGATTCAGTAAGGGACTTACCTTATAAACAGCCCCAAACCCTCCCTCTCCAAGCTTGTTTGAGAGATCAAAATCTTGTGTTGCATTCTTAAGTTCCGAGTAAGTAAAGGTGTAAGGCTTTACGTCCATACTAAGTATCTCTGCCATAAAAAATTCACTACTTAAAATCAACCAATTTAACAGATGATAGTCAACTTTAATTTTGATCAGAGAGCTAAAGTTATTCAGCTCAAGGGCTTGTTTATGTTCTTATTACATCTGTACCTTCATCATCTGTGTACGGTTTTCTTCTTTTTCGAATGACGAGGATAACCACACCCGCAAAGATGCTCAAAAGTCCAACACCAACAATGACACCCACAATAGTACCAGTCCTGCTCTTTCCCTTTGATGGTGGCCTATTAGCCACAGTTGGTGTGAAATCTGAACAAGAATATGTGACACGGCACTAACTAGTATCGGGAGATAGTGAAAATCAGAGGAAAAAAAATATATCAACCGTTTGTGTTACCTGGTGTCGCACTGACGGCCGCTATTAATGGCCCATAAGCCCCTTGGATAGGAATACAACATGTTCCTTTTCCAGCCCAGAAAAGATGGACTTCGAGATGATTTTCTGATACATTTGTTTTATATTCTCTCTGAACTGCTCGAACCGAAGAGCCACCAGCTGTTCTGCGTATATCAAAATCCTTTTCAACAAGTCTTCCCTGGAAAAATGGAGCTAGATCTTAGAATTCATCAGAACCAAAAAGTAACATTTGTGAACCGGAAAGCTCGATCAAGTGGTGCAGACCTGGACATAAATGTTAAAACGTCGTCTTCCAATACCTTTCCAAGAGTTAGAACCTTCAATTTGTACTTCAGCAAACTGAAGTGTTACGGTGTACCCTCCATTTTCTAGCCCCAACCCATAATACCTTAGGGAAGATGCAGAAAGTCGTGCTGACTGAAAAAGCTCTGAGTCCATAGTGTTGATAAATTGTGCTAGTGAAGTAGCTATGTATATATTGTTGCTACTGCCAGCAAAATTTCCTACACTACTGGCTGCCCATCTCTTTGCAGCACTCACAACAAACGAAGCTGGTCCAAGATCCGCGTCCTCCTTTTCAAATAGTGCTCCACTAACAGACCTTATCTCTGGGCCTCCGCAGTTGATCGAAAAGTTATAATCTAGACACCAGTCAATAGCGAAAGTCTTAAAACAATTTTTTTCCAATAAGACATTGGAGCCCTGTCCATATGTTTGCACATTCAACATGGAGAACATAATTTGTGAGGGTATCTTTTTGTTACACTTACAGATTCCTTCGCCTCGATTGCAGGGGAAGTTCTTCTGCAGGCAATGTAGTCCTGATAAAACCCTTTTAACAACAAAAAAAGATTTAAGAAAGAAATGATAAATCGTTTATGCTTGCATCCTTTTGTAGGAAAAGAATAGAAATATATACAAAAACTCACCTGTTGTCAAGACCTTCCAGTGTGAAGTTGTTAGCAACTAGATTGCTGCACATATAACAAACGCTTCTGTTTATTATTCCCTAACAAGTGATTATAATAAACTTTTACGACAAAGAGGAAGTCTCATGCTGCATATGAAGAGGCCTAATGAATATGCATGTGGGAAAAATTCTGAAATTTTAAAAAGGCTCTGAAGATAAGTTGAGATATAATGTTTTTCTTTACTTACAGCTTCAAATCTGGTAAGCTGACCCATGAAGGAAGACTTCCAGACAAATCATTGTACGACACATCTCTGTCAGCATAAAAGAAAAATACAGTTAGGATCTACCGACTATATTATATGTCCAAAACAGTTTCTTAATATCTTGGCAAGTTATCTGTGTCACCAGGAGTGGAACCTTATTCAACTTGAATAAGTGCCCCGTAAATAGTGTACGAGCCATATTAGGAGGATCTGTCAACAAACCGTCCAAGAAACGTTGTGGCTTTTAAAGATGGAAAAATTATAAAGGATTTCGTTACTCACAAATTGCTCAGAGACTGCCCCTTTAGAGTGGGCAAGGATCCATTCAACGTGTTGTTTCCCAGAAACCTAATATGAAAAGACAAACGATTTTTTTTTATAAAATGATCCGTGTAGTTATATAGTAAGACCCAAAAGAAGCAGAAAACATATCATCTTAGTATCTTACAAGTGAGTAAGTCGACTTAAGTTGAAAAGTGAAGCCGGAATTGGTCCATGTAATTTGTTGAAGCTCAAATCACTGGAAGACAAACATGAATTAAACGGTAAAACATGAAACAATTTCTGTTTTCTAATGAATGAGGAAGTATACGAAATTATATTATCAGCAGTTTAAGATCATTTCGTGTTCTTTCTGTGACTTTCACAAATCATCTCACTCTTTTTGACCCTGAAACAGCTTTCAGAGCATGTGAAGAAAAACACTGACATATGTACTTACACTTGTTGCAAACTTGTGTATCCTCCAATAGTAGACGGTATTGTCCCAGTGAGATTGTTGTTCCTCAATACTCTGCAACAAATATCATAATTGCTAAATACAGGAGGAGATAGAAACAGCTCAACAGTACATTAATCTGATCATAAATTGGAGGAGGAGTTGAATCAAAGCTGCCTTACAATACACTTAGAGATTTCATGTCTTTGATGAAATCAAGAGAAGAGCTTCCATTGGATATATCACCAAGCCTCCTACATATAGAATATGAATATGTGGACAAAAGGAAAGATAGAGAAACAGTAAACAATAATGATTCTGACACAATTTAACACATACAGTTCTGTCAAAGCAATTAAGTTGGAAAATGACGACGGTATTGGGCCGCTCAAACCAGTTCCGAGGATCCTCCTGCAGTAAATTGTACCAGTCGTATATTCCCAATTTAGATACAATGAAGAATTATTCCACTATATTACTCCGTATAAATGAAATCTCCTTACAAGGTAGTAAGTTTGGTCCAGAATCCTATAAAGTCTGGTATCCGACCTGTAAGTTCCACATCCATAATCCAACTGGTACAACATTAAGGAAACAATCACCCCAACGCAAAAAACTAAAATGTAAAGTAGTAAGTAGATTATAAAAATTATATCTTACGCGACTTCCAACTCCACAAAATTAGCAAATGATAAAGGTATTCCTCCGCTGAGTCCAGAACTATCGATGTACCTGTAATAGATGTAAGAAATTTTTAAGAATAACAGATGCACAAGACTTTTGTGGTCGACGAACACTAAAGAGTTTCAGACGTTAAGGTTTCATATCTAAATTATAACTAGTCAATAACATAAGCACTTATGGATTTGACAGATAGACTCACATTTGCTGTAGTTTTGTACAACTCCCAATCTCAGCTGGTAAGGAACCGGAAAAGTTATTTGAACTAATACCACTGCAGAAAATATATATAGCTATAAAGAACCATCAAATCCTCTCCATAAGCAGAGTGAAGACATGTTCAAATATAGATAATGAGGAAGCAGCCAAAGCTTACAGTAATCTTAAATCCGTAAGCAAACCGATTTCCTTAGGAATAGGGCCAGACAACGCGTTGATTCCAAAAGTCCTACATTTGAGCATGGGAGACAAACAATTGTTAATTGAACTTGTATAAAATTATCAAAAAAGAAAAAGAAACAAGGTTTCAGAGGCTTTTACATCCACTGCATCCGAGTCAAATTCCCAATAGCAGGAGACAGTGAGCCTGTGAGATAATTTTGACCTAGGTTCCTGAAAGATGTGTGTTTTTGATGACCATTGGATCAGTTAAGAGTCTCAACATATATATACTTGTGAATATAAAAAGTGGGTAAGTGGGTTGTATGGAACTATACAGATTGGTGAGGTATGTTAAGGTCCAGAGCTCTGGAGGTATAGGTCCTACAACATCTATCGCATAAACCTTTCTGAGACAACAACAAACAAAATTGAGACTCAGTGGGAGAATTCGTCGAACATATGGAGTGCATAAAAAGTGGGAAAGAGGTGTAACATGTTATTTATGCGGCAGATTGTGGAGTTTTGGAAACTACAGTCGCATTTGATGAGAGGATTGTAGGCATGGTTTGAGTCGAGTACACTGGCGTCGATGGCGACGCCGGAGCAAAGTTCGCCGCTGATGTTCCATTCCCTCGGCGCCCGAATCTTCCAAGCCGCGAAGATGGAGTTCAAAGCTCGCGCTGTTTTTATCCAACATAATTCACAACGGTCAAATTATTATTAGCACCCCTTAATCTATTACGCTTAACTAAACAACTAGTATTAATTAATTGAAACTATATATTAACTGAACTAAGAAACTCATTCTATTGACAAGATGCATTTTATTTGTTTTTTCGTTAGTGGGGTTTATTACAAAGAAGAAGCTAGCTATTACAAACTACAAATCCAGTCGATAATTGGTGACTAAACTTTTGTCAAGTGTTGAAAAGACAGACCATCGTCGGGATGAGTAGTGGGTCTGGTTCGGTTTTGGGCTCGAACCATCACGTGAACCAAACCGGAACAACACAAGAACCAAACGGTTAGGAGCAGAAACAGAGATCTACGTAGCCTGAGCATTTCAACAGATATAACTTTGGTTCAGAAAAACAAGACCACTATGAGTGTGTTTATAAAGAGATTTGCCGATCAGCGAATGGGCTCTCTGTTTTCTCTGTATAGAGACGTTAATGGCTATCAGGCTATGATTGCTATGGTTCGTAGAGTTGGAAAATTCTTCCTTCTTCACCACTACACTACTTCACATAATAATATAAAAACAATGTTGTCTTCTTCTTTTTTTAGTCTCCACACTCTATAGCAGAGAGAAGACTTAATTACTAGTACTATGAGAGAAGACTTACTATGAAATCTTCCCACTTGTTGACACACAGCCAAGAGAATTAGTGTAACTGATCAACAATGTAAGATTGACTATAAACGAAACTTCGAGTTTCAAGTCGTCGTCCATTTTCAACCACTTGAGATTTTTTTCTTCTTTTTTGATAAAAAGGGGACTTGAGACTTAAGGATTATTTGGTAAGTCTCCTTTAGATATGCCAATATCCATTTAGTGCTCGTGGAACCCACTCATGAAAGTGATCTTAATCATTATTTCCTTTTGAATTCCAAGACATAACACATGATTACATATCAAGGAAGGAAGAAGTTGCTACGGAAGAGTCAATCACCTTTAGAGACTGCACCGGTTGATTTGGTTAAAGACTTAAAACGACATGAATAGTGCGAGCCCCATCACGACCGGTTAGAGATCCACTCCAAGTCCAACTTAGAGCTACTAAAATATTTTTATTGAATCAAAGAAGTATTTTATTTTTATTTTAAGTAAACGCATAGTTAAGAGTTTCGATATACAAGCAATGTTCGATTAGTTAAACGTACCGTAATGAGAGTCGTCCATGCATGCATGGCTAAACGTTGAGGTCTTTTCTTGATTCCCTTTTTGTTGTATCTCAACATCATTTGGAGATTTCTTGAGCTCTGATCCGGCTTGGGATCCTCAGTGGAACCGCTTGGAAACTGGAATAAGCTTAAGAATGCAGAAGCAGTCACTGATGCTATCATTTCAACAGTGAATAGTTAATTACGTTTCTCCCACGGTAGGTTTTGAGGACAAACGTGACATGATAAATCGTGTATTAAACTAGTGTGTAATAACCTAATATCTTCCATTAGCAGATCGATGGAGGGCCGCACAAGAGAAACTGATGCTGGAGCAATGCTATGATCTTTTGAGTTAGAGGTACATATATAGATCATTTGAAGACCTGAACTGATATGTTTCTGTTTCTGATCATAATTTGGAGAGGAGCTTCAAGTGTTTCGTCCTGATTCAACACTAATAGACTTTCAATACAAAACTTCATTTACACTAGGACTGTAAAGTATCCAATATGCTTAGCTCTGGTTTTCTCCCCCACTTATTTACACGATCTTTGCTCATGTGACGTCTACATCTTCATGACATAAGCATACATATTTGAATTGCAGCTTTGAAAATCCAGTTAGAGCTCCTGGAACCCCCACTCATGAAAGTAGTACAGAGATTATTTCATTTTTGACTCCCAAATAAAACATTACAACACATGAATATACTACAGAGTCAGTCACCTTCAGAGACTGCATTGATTTGGCTAAGTACATGAATAATGCGAGGCCCATCACTAACGGTTAAAGATCAATTTCAACTTCTAACTACTAAATTATTATTATCGAATCAAAGTGAAATCTGTTTTTCCCAATCAAAGATGAAAATTGTCAATCCCTTTTTTTTTTTGTACAAAATTGTCATCTTACATATATACAAACATCTCTATAGCCATAAATCGTAGATGATACATTGTCATCTTCCCTCATTGATCTTGGATCCAAGCATTGGCTTAAAGTCGCTGTCTCTGGGTGATATCTCGGAGCCAGGCGCCACAAGGCTCATGGAATAGCCTGTTGTGTCTTTGATTTGAAATCCGCTGAGAGATGAGCCTGTGGTGTCATCAAATCTCCAGTCGCTTACGTAGCCTGGCTTAGAAGTGACATCACCGATCTCAACATCTCCTGAAAGCATGGCCACCACTCGTGACATTGGTGGCCTCAAGGCATGAGATGTCTGTGTGCACAACAGAGCAATGCCAATCATGCGCTTTGCTTCTTCCATGTTGAAATCAGTCAGCTTATCATCGATTAGTTCAATGTCACGGCTTTTCTCGTGTAAATTCCATGCCTGTATACAGAAAATACACAAGTATTATTGGCTTTTGCCATTCTAAACTCCATCCATTTACAATCAATCATAATAAGCAAGAACGTACCCATTCAAGAAGATATTTTTTTTCCTCCTCCAGATTCTCATCAGAGTTTGGCCTTCCACTCACTAGCTCAAGAGCCACAACACCAAAGGCATACACATCCGTTTTCTCTGTTAGATGTCCACGCATGGCATACTCTGGCGCAAGATACCCACTGCATTGATACAGCAACATCACTAACATGTCTCACTAATTTGTAATTGTGATGCAAACCAAAGGTCAGAGTTTGTGGATTACTTACATCGTCCCTGCCACTCGGGTACTTATGTGGGTTTTCTTGTCATCGTACAGTTTTGCAAGTCCAAAATCAGAAATTTGTGGGACCAGTCTAGAGTCGAGCAAAATGTTACTGGCCTTCACATCCCTGTGTACTATGCGAACACTCGCCTCCTCGTGGAGATAAACTAGACCTCTGGCTACTCCCAGGCATATCTCATAACGGGTTGACCAATCAAGATGTAAGGTCTTATCCCCTGAAACATGCAAACCAAGGGCATAAATGAGTACTTAAGGTTCGCAGAAGCAGTGATAGATAAGTCATGTTTCTGTTCATTACCAAATAGCGCCTGATCAAGACTTCCATTAGGTAGATACTCATATACGAGCATACGATGCTCTCCTTCAAAGCAGCACCCATAAAGTTTTACTAGGTTGCGATGTAGAACTGAAGAAATTGCTACAATTTCTGCAACAAATTGTCCCTTCCCTTGACGGGATCCCACCGACAATAGCTTCACCGCGACCACTCTTCCATCATTAAGGTTTCCCTATTGAATGTGTTTTTCAAAACAAAACGTATAAACAGACACTCTTCTTTCCTAGTATATCTAAGAATATACAGATATCAGATATGTCGTCCATTTCGGTATGGGTACCTTACCTTATAAACAGGCCCAAATCCCCCCTCTCCAAGCTTGTTTGAGGGATCAAAATCTTGAGTTGCACTTTTAAGTTCCGAATAAGTAAAGATGTAAGGCTTTACGTCCATACCAAGTAGCTCTGCAAAAAACGATTCGGTTATAAATTAACCAATTTAAAAAATGATAGTCAGGTCTAATTTTAGGGCCAAAATTCTTCAGCTCAAGGGCTTGTTTGTATTCTGATTACATACCTTCATCATCTGTGTACCGTTTTCTTCTTTTTCGGATAGTAAACATGACCACACCCGCAAGGATGCTCAAAAGTCCTACGCCAACAATGACGCCCACAATAGTACCAGTCCTGTTCTTTCCTTTTGATGGTGGCTTATTCGCCACAGTTGGTGTGAAATCTGAACATGAATATGTTACACCATCTCTTAGGCACTAAGTAGCATCAAAAGATAGTGAAAATTAGGGAGAAGAAAGAATTCGCCATTTGTGTTACCTGGTGTTGCACTGACTGCTGATATTAATGGTCCATAAGCCCCTTGGATAGGTATACAACATGTTCCTTTCCCAGCCCAGAAAAGATGAACTTCGAGGTGATTTTCTGATACATTTGCCTTATATACTCTCTGAACTGCTCTAACAGTAGAGTCACCAGCTGTTCTACGTACATCAAAATCCTTTTCAACAAGTCTTCCCTGGAAAAACGGAGCTACATGTCAGAATCCATCACCAAATTTGGAAATGGATAACACCAAATAGTTAACTTGTAAAGCGGAAAGCTTGATCAAGTAGTGCAGACCTGGACATAAATGTCAAAACGTCGTCGTCCCAAACCTTTCCAAGTGGTAGAAGTAGAACCTAGAATTTGTATTTCAGCAAACTGAAGGGTTACTGTATATCCTCCATTTTCTAGCCCCAACCCATAATACCTTACGGAAGATGCAGAAAGTCTTGCTGATTGAAATAGCTCTGAGTCCAAAGTGTTGACAAATTGTGATTGTGAAGTAGCTATGTATATATTGTTGCTACTTCCGGCAAAAAGTCCTACACTACTAGCTGCCCATCTCTGACCAGCACTCACGAAAAATGAAGCTGGTCCAAAATCCTCATCCTCCCTCTCAAATAGTGCTCCAGTTACAGATCTTTTCTCTGGGCCTCCGCAGTTGATTGAAAAGTCAGAATCTAGACACCAATCAATAGCGAAATTAAACAAAAACATTTCCAACTACCCATGAGTTTGCTCAGTACACATGGAGAATAACAGTTATGAGGATATCTCATTGTTACACTTACAGATTCCTTTGCCTCGATTGCAGGGGAAGTTTTTCTGCAGGCAGTTCAGTCCTGGTAAAACCCTTTTAACAAAAGAAAAATGATTAAAGAAAGATTCATTAAATCTTGCATCCTTTTGGAGGAAAATAAAAAGAAAGAAAAGAGAAACATATAGGCGTTTCAATCACCAACAAGAACATATTTAAGATAATCACCTGTTGTCAAGACCTTCTAATGTGAAGTTGTTAGCAACTAGGTTGCTGCAGAAATATCATACAGTTTTGTTTAATACAGATTATAATAACTATCATGCTGGATATGAAGAAGCCTAGTGAATATACATATGAGAAATTTTCTGTGAATATAGGTTGGATATGGTGTTTTGTTTACTTACAGTTTCAAGCTTGGTAAGCTGACCCATGAAGGAAGACTTCCAGACAAATCATTGTACGACACATCTCTGTGAGCATAAAAGAACAATAATTAGGAATACACATAATATGTAATATGTCCCAAAATTGTTTCCTGATTATCTGGCGAAGTTATCCGCGTAACCAAGAGTGGAACCTATTTCAACGTCAGTATGAAACTTGAGTCTACATCAGGATGAAACAATTATAAAAAATTTTGTTACTCACACATTTCTCAGAGACTGCGTCTTTTGAGTGGGAAAGGAGCCATTCAACGTGTTGTTTCCCAGAAACCTAATATGAAAAGACAACAATTTTTATAAAAATACTACCCATGTAGTTGTGTATTAACTTATTAAGACCCAAGAGAAGCAGAAAACACATCATCTTACAAGTGAGTAAGCTGACTTAAGTTGAAAAGTGAAGCCGGAATTGGTCCATGTAGTTTGTTGAAGCTTAAATCACTGGAAACCAGACACGAGTTACTTACACTTGTTTGCTAACAGACATGCATTACATGTTATAACATTAAACCATTCCTGTTTAGACGATCAGCAATTAACAACAATTTAAGATTGTTTTGTATTTTCTCGGGGACTTTTACAAATCATCAATATGGGATGATTTCGTATTCTCACGGTGACTTTTGACAGTGATGATCTCACATTTTTTACAGGGAAAGACCCTGAAACAGCTTTCAGAGCATTTGAAGAAACAGATTGACATATGTACTTACACTTGTCGCAAACTTGAGTGTTCTCCAATAGTAGACGGTATTGTCCCAGTGAGATTGTTGTTCCTCAAAACTCTGCGACATATATCATAAATGTTAAATACACGGAGGAGAGAGAAACAGTTCAACACTACAAAAATCTGATCATAAATTGGAGCGGAAGTTGAATCAAAGCTGCCTTACAATACACTAAGAGATTTCATGTCTTTGATGAAATCAAGAGAAGAGCTTCCACTGGATATATCACCAAGCCTCCTACATATTGAATATGAATATGTGAGGAAAGGGAAAGAGAAAGTAACAGTAAATAATCATGATTCTGATACCAATGCAACACATACAATTCTGTCAACGAAGTCAAGTTGGAAAATGACGAAGGTATCGGACCACTCAGACCAGTTCCAATAATTCTCCTGCAGTAAAACATGTACCAATCGTTGAATCCCAAATTAAAACATAAAGAAGAGTGTTCTACTAAGAGGAAAATTAATACAGACTATATTAAAACAAGATGAATGTAACAAATCCAATATAAGTCCCGTAAAAATGAAAATCTTCTTACAAGGTAGTAAGTTTGGTCCAATCTCCTATAAAGTCTGGTATCTGATCTGTAACTTCCAGATCCGCGATCCAACTGGTACAACATTGAGATTAAAACGTAAAGTAATAAATAGATGGTACAAACCCAACAATAAAGCTTATCCTCGAATTCAGTATATCTTACGCTTGTTCCAGCTGCACGAGGTTAGCAAATGATAAAGGTATTCTCCCGCTGAGTCCAGAACTATCTATGTACCTTCAAAAGATGGAAGAAATTCTTTAAAAAGGTAATTACACAAGAATGTTGTGGTCGGTAAACACTAGATGATTACTGAGGTTAAGATTTCCTATCTAAGTTATAACCAGGAAATAAATACATAAAACGCTTGCCGATTTAACAGATAGACTCACATCTGTTGTAGTTTTGTACATCTCCCAATCTCATCTGGTATAGAACCGGAAAAGTTATTTGAACTAATACCACTGCAAAAAGATATACATATGTATAAGGAACCGTCAAGATCTTTCAGAAACATTGTGAAGAGACAATTATATTAAAACAATGAAGAAGCATCCATAAGCTTACAGTAATCTTAAATCTGTAAGCAAACCAATTTCCTTAGGAACAGGGCCAGACAACGCATTGATCCCAAAAGTCCTACATATTAAAAACAGTTAAGCGTGAGAGACAAGAAATTGTTGTAGAAAATCATCACGACAACAATAAGACAAAGAAGTTGTCAGAGACATACATCCATTGCATTCGAGTCAGATTTCCAATTGCAGGAGGAAGTGAGCCAGTGAGAACATTTTGACCCAAGTTCCTGAAAGAAGTGATTTTGATTTGTGAAAATTTGTGCTCTTTTTCTTGTAGCTTAATCTATATAATCATCAAGTAATAGTAAAAACCATACAGATTGGTGAGGTATGTTAAAGTCCAGAGCTCTGGAGGGATAGGTCCTACAACATCTATCGCATAAACCTTGCTGTGGCAACAACAAGGAGAAGAATTTGAGACGTGACATAGCTGAAGCATAGTTACCACATGAAATTAAAAATGATTTGTATAAAGAAAAGTCAAGTCCCAGTGGGGGAATACGTCGAACACATGGGGTGCACAAAAAGGGCGTACATGTTAGTGATGCGGCAGATTGTGGAGTTTTGGAAACTACAGTCGCATTTGATGAGAGGATTGTAGGCAGGGTTGCTGTCGAGTACACTGGCGTCGATAGCGGCGCCGGAGCAAAGTTCGCCGCTGATGTTCCATTCTCTCGGCGCCTGGATCTTCCAAGCCGCGAAAATTGAGTTCAAAGCTCGCGCTGTTGTATCCACAATCAATCACAACGGTCAAATTAATATAACCGGTCAATTATTAACAGAAACTAACCGGTAAGTATCTTATTATTTTGGAATTTGTGGATACAATTCATGGTGTATTTTTTGTTTCTAATCAATTTGGATCCGAATAACTAGTATAAGACTATAATCTATACAATCCAATTGATTATTGGTGATTGAACTCTTTGTAAGTGTTAGATTAAAGACAAACCTTCGTCGGGATGAGTAGTGGCTCCGGTTTGGTTTTGAGATTGAACCACCTGAACCGAACCGGCAATACACATGAACCAGATAATGAGGAGTAGTAGACACGGAGACCTCCGTATCCTGGTCATCGACGACGGTGGTTTTGCTTTTGGTTAAAAAACACAAATGCTTTTTAGAAAGAGTTTATTTCTGCTCTTTGCAAAATTTAGTTGAGAGGTCTAAGCTTTTGGTTCATTTATGATTTCAGTTTAAATACTATAACAATTGCCGTTACCAAACTAAGAGATGCATTTGCTAATTTGAATTAATTAATGGTCTTGTCCCGATAGCGAGGGCGTGTAAGCTCACGTGCGTGGACCGAGGAGTGCACCTGCTGTGTCAACGACGGTGGCGGCTGCGCTGCGAGTCGTCCGTAATAAACATCACCAATTAGACCAAAAACATTCAATTCAACAGAACACAATCTCAATGTGACGTTTATAAGATTATGTAATTGATCAACATGGCTTGCTTAAATTGCCTGAACCATTTCTTTATTGACTTTTAATAATGTAAGACAAACACCAAAATATAAAAACAAAAGCACACGTTTCAAGTTTCAAATCGTCGTCCATCTCCGACTTGGGACTCATAAATATTCTTTAGAATCTCAGGTCATATCCGGTTCGAGCTCGTTGAACCACTCATGAAAAGTGTTCTTAATAACTTCCTTCATTTGGAAACCAACACAGTTACACTGTAAAAGAGACGGCATTGATTTGGTTGAGGACGTGAATAGTACGTGGCCCATCACGACCGCTTGTGGAAGTCAGAGGAGCTAAAATATTATTATTATTTAACCAAAGTGAAATCTAGAGTTTTTCCAATCCAAGAAGAATAAAGTGAACCTCATATACACAAACATAATCTCTATATGACTATATCTATAGCCACCATATAGGGTCTTTGTCATCTTCCCTCATTCATCTGGGCTCCAAGCATTGGCCTAGCGTCGTTGTTTCTCGGTGATATCTCGGATCTAGGCGCCACAAAGCTCGTGAAGGATTCAGAAGCCTGTGTGTTTCTTAATGGAAAGCCGCTGATTGAGGAGGCTGTGGTGTCATCAAATCTCCAGTCGGTTAGGTAGCCTGGCTTTGAAGTGACATCACTGACCTCAACATCTCCTGAAAGCATGGCCACCACTCGTGACATTGGTGGTCTCAAGGCATGAGATGTTTGTGTACACAGCAGGGCTATGCCAATCATGCGTTTCCCTTCTTCCATGTTGAATTCAGTCAGCTGATGATCAATAAGTTCAACTTCACGGCCTTTCTCGTGTAGATTCCATGCCTGTGAACAAGTTACACAATCAATATCAGCTTTTGCTAAAGGGCATAACCCAGATTAGCCTCTCATGGTCACATACATTGAAGTTGTGTTCATTATCAAAAAGTGTTGAAGTATGGACGTACCCATTCAAGAAGATATCTTTTTTCATCCTCCAAGTTCTCATCAGAGTTTGGCCTTCCACTCACTAGCTCAAGAGCCACAACACCAAAGGCATATACATCCGTTTTCTCTGTTAGATGTCCACGCATGGCATACTCTGGCGCAAGATACCCACTGCATTGATACAGTAAAATCACCAACATGTGTTATAAATCCATAGTTGTGTTGCAAACCAGAGGTCAGGGTTGGGAGTTACTTACATTGTCCCTGCAACCCGGGTACTTATGTGGGTTTTCTTGTCATCGTACAGTTTTGCAAGCCCAAAATCAGAAACTTTTGGTACTAATTTAGAGTCAAGCAAAATGTTGCTGGCCTTCACATCCCTGTGTACTATGCGAAGCCTTGCCTCCTCATGGAGATAGACTAGACCTCTGGCTACTCCCAGGCATATCTCATAACGGGTTGACCAATCAAGATGCAAAGTCTTTTCCCCTGCAACATTCAAACCAATGACATGTACATAATGAGTGATTTTAGCCTGGCAGAAGCATGGATCGATAAACATGCTTCTGTGCGTACCAAATAGAGCCTGATCAAGACTTCCGTTAGGAAGGTATTCATATACAAGCAAACGATGCTCTCCTTCATAGCAGCACCCATAAAGTTTTACTAAGTTGCGATGTTGGACTGCAGAAATTGCTACAATTTCTGCAACAAATTGTCCCTTCCCTTGTCGGGATCCCACCGACAATAGCTTCACTGCTACCTCTCTTCCATCATTGAGTTTTCCCTGTTGAATGCATTATTCAATAAATGATATTGTCAAAACAAAAGGTAATATCAAAACAAAAGATAGTACACATATACTCTTCTTTCCTAATATCTCAAATATGTACAAATTTCAGTAGGGACTTACCTTATAAACAGGGCCAAATCCTCCCTCTCCAAGCTTGTTTGAGGGATCAAAATCTTGAGTTGCACTTTTAAGTTCCGAGTAAGTGAAGGTGTAAGGCTTAACGTCCATACTAAGTATCTCTGCCAGAAACAATTCGGTTCTTAAAATCGACCAATATGAGAGATGATATATAACTAATTTTTAATCAGAGGGCCAAAATTCTACAGTTCAAGAGCTTTTTACATCTATACCTTCATCATCTGTGTACCGCTTTCTTCTTTTTCGGATGATAAAGATAACCACACCAGAAATGATGCTCAAAAGTCCAACGCCAACAATGACACCCACAATAGTACCAGTCATGCTCTTTCCCTTTGATGGTGGCCTATTACCCACAGTTGGTGTGAAATCTGAACAGAAATATGTAACACTTAAGCACTAACTAGCATCAGGAGATGGTGTAAAACAAGAAGAATTCACCATTTATTTACCTGGTGTTGCACCGACGGCCGATATTAATGGCCCATAAGCCCCTTGGATAGGAATACAGCATGTTCCTTTTCCAGCCCAGAAAAGATGAATTTCGAGATGATTTTGTGATACATTTGCTTTATATTCTCTCTGAACTGCTCGAACAGTGGAGTCACCAGCTGTTCTGCGTACATCGAAGTCCTTTTCAACAAGTCTTCCCTGGAAAAAGTGAGCTAGTCTTAGAATTCATCAGAATCAAAAGTCGGAAGCAGATAATTACACCAAAATTTAATTTGTAAAGCAGAAAGCTCGGTCAAGTAGTGCAGACCTGGACATAAATGTCAAAACGTCGTCTTCCTAAACCTCTCCAAGTGTTGGAAGTAGAACCTAGAATTTGTATTTCAGCAAACTGAAGTGTGACGGTATAGCCTCCATTTTCTAGACCCAACCCATAATACCTTAGGGAAGATGCAGAAAGTCTTGCTGACTGAAATAGCTCTGAGTCCAAAGTGTTGACAAATTGTGATTGTGAAGTAGATATGTATATATTGTTGCTACTTCCGGCAAAAAGTCCTACACTACTGGCTGCCCATCTCTGACCAGCACTCACGACAAATGAAGCTGGTCCAAGATCCTCGTCCTCCCTCTCAAATACTGCTTCAGTTACAGATCTTATCTCTGGGCCTCCGCAGTTGATTGAGAAGTCAGAATCTAGACACCAGTGTAAAGAGAAAAAATTTAGCGGATTTTTTTCCAACATTTGCTCAAGAAGCGGATATTGCTGTTACACTTACATATTCCTTTCCCTCGATTGCATGGGAAGTTCTTCTGCAGGCAGTTCAGTCCTGATAAAACCCTTTTTACAGAAAGAAATTAAACATATGATTAAACTATTTGCAAGCAACAAATAAAAAAGAGAAAAGAGAAACAAAGGGAAAGCAATTTCAAGCCCTAACAAGAACATTAATTAAAAAGTCACCTGTTGTCAAGACCTTCCAATGTGAAGTTGTTAGCAACTAAGTTGCTGCACAAAGAACATACAGTTTAGTTTAATATTATTCTCTCTAACATGATTATAATAAATAATTTCATACAAAAAGGAAGCTTCATGCTGGATATGAAGAAGTCTAATGAATATACATGTGGGGAAATTTCTGAATGTAAAACACTGTTAATATAAGTCGTGATATAGTGTTTTGTTTACTTACAGATTCAAGTTTGGTAAACTGACCCATGACGGAAGACTTCCAGACAAATCATTGTATGACACATCTCTGTAAGCATAGAAGAACACTAATTAGGATCGCCAGAATATGTTACCAAAATAGTTTCCTAATTATCTTGGCATGTCATTTGTGTCACCAAGAGTGGAATTCTTATTCGACTTGAATAAATGCAGAGTAAAAAGTGTACGAAACTTGAGTATATATCAGTTAACAACCGTCCAAGAAACTAGGGGACATGGCTTTTAAAGATGGAAAAATTATAAAGGATTTTGTTACTTACACATTGCTCAGAGACTGCCCCTTTTGAGTGGGCAATGAGCCATTCAACGTGTTGTTCCCCAGAAACCTAATATGAAGACAACAGTTATTTTTTCACAATAATCCGGGTCGCTGTACATAAAGATCCAAAAGTAGAAAACATATCATCTTACAAGTGAGTAAGCTGTCTTAAGTTGAAAAGTGAAGCCGGAATTGTTCCATGTAGTTTGTTGAAGCTCAAATCACTGGAAAACAGACATGAATTACATGGTAAAACGTCAAACCATTCCTGTTAAGCAATAAATGAGGAAAAATAAGAAATTATATAATCAGAAATATAGGATCAATTCGTAATTTCTCGTGACTTTCACAAATCATCTCACTCTTTTTACAAACAAAAAACCCCTGAAAAAGCTGCTAGAGCATTTGAAGAAACAAATTGACATATATACGTACAGTTGTCGCAAACTTGAATATTCTCCAATATTAGACGGTATTGTCCCAGTGAGATTATTGTTCCTCAATACTCTGCCACATATATTACAAATGTTAAATACAGGGAGGAGAGAACCAGATCAATTCCTAGAAGTTCAAGTTGAAACTGCCTTACAATATACTTAGAGATTTCATGTCTTTGATGAATTCAAGAGAAGAATTTCCATTGGATATATCACCAAGCCTCCTACATATAGTATATGAATATGTGGAGAAAAGGAAAGGAAGAGCAACAGTAAAACGATAATGATTATGACAACAATGCAACACATACAGCTCTGTCAAAGAAGTTAAGTTTGAAAACGACGCCGGTATCGGACCACTCAAACCAGTTCCAAGAATTCTCCTGCAGTAAAACACGTACCAGCCGTTAAATCCCAAATTTAAATGTAAAAAAGACTGGTTAAAAAAAAAGATCAATGGAACCAGCCTATTATATAACCGTAAAAATGAAAACTTCTTACAAGGTAGTAAGTTTGGTCCAATCTCCTATAAAGTCTGGTATCTGACCTGTAAGTTCCATATCCGCAATCCAACTGGTACCACATTAAGGAAACAATCACATCACGGCAAAAAAGACTAAATTGTAAAGTAATAAATAGATTACAAAAATAAGATGCAACTAAAGTTAAACAATAAAGCTTATATTCGACTTCAATATGTCTTACGCTTGTTCCAGCTCCACAAGATTAGCAAATGATACAGGTAATCCCCCGCTGAGTCCCGAACTATCTATGTATCTGCAATAGATGGAAGAAATTTCCCATCAGTCATCAACTGCGCTAGAATTTTGAGGTCGGTGATCGCTAAATGATTTCAAAGGTTAATATTTAATCATATCTAAATTATAACCAAGGATATAAAGACATAAACACTTATAGATTGACAGAAAACTCACATCTGTTGTAGTTTTGTACATCTCCCAATCTCATCTGGTATAGAACCCGAAAAGTTATTTGAACTAATACTACTGCAGAAATATATATAGTGTATAAGGAACCGTCAGAATCCTCCAGAAGCAATGTGAAGACACTATCATATTTAAACAATGAAGAAGCAGCCTAAGCTTACAGTAATCTTAAATCTGTAAGCAAACCGATTTCTTTAGGAATAGGGCCAGACAACGCATTGATCCCAAAAGTCCTACGTGATAAACAATTGAGAGTGAGAAACAAGAAATGTTCCTATAAGGGTGCATTATCAATGAAAGGTGTAGACATTCACCACAAACAATAAGAAAAAAAGAAGGTGTCAGAGACATACATCCATCGCATTCGAGTCAAATTTCCAAGTGCAGGAGGAAGTGAGCCAGTGAGAACATTTTGACCCAAGTTCCTGAAAGAAGTGATTTTAAATTGTGAAAATGTGTGCTCCTTTTGTAGCTGAAATTGTATAATCATCAAGTGATAGTAAAACCATACAGATTTGTCAGGTATTCCAAGGTCCAGAGTTGTTGAGGTATAGATCCTACAACTTCCATCGCATAAACCTTGCTGTGAAAACATCAACAACATCCAAAAATGAGGAGAAGAATTTGAGACATGAAATTGAAAACCATTCGTTTCCCCCACAAAAGTCAATTCCCAGTGGGAGAATACGTCGAACAAATGGGGTGCAGAAAAAAGGGGGAAAGAGGCCCTACATGTTGGTAATGCGGCAGATTGTGGAGTTTTCGAAACTGCAGTCGCATTTGATGAGAGGATTGTAGGCAGGGTTTGAGTCGAGAACACTGGCGTCGATAGCGGCGCCGGAGCAAAGTTCGCCGCTGATGTTCCATTCCCTCGGCGCCCGAATCCTCCAAGCCGCGAAAATTGAGTTCAAAGCTAGCGCTGTTTTTATTTACAACAGTCAATTATTATTAGCTCTTAACAAAATACGATTAACTAAACAAAAAATGTCAATTGAAACTAAACCGGTAAACTTCTTAGGATAAAATAAAAAAATATTATAAATGTAAACATCGGTTTTATCAATTAGGATCAGAAGAGTAGCTTAAGACCTAGCTACACAGTCTTCAATCCGATCGATTGAATTTGAACTTGTCAAGTTGTTCAAAGAAGAAGAAGACAGACCTTCGTCGGGATGTGTGGTGGCTCCTGTTCGATTTTGAGCTCGAACCACGTAAACCGGACCGAAATTACACAAGAACCAGACAGTGAGGAGTAGACACAGATACCGCCATAGCCTGAGCATCGTCGGAAACTAAAATTAAACGGAGAAGAAGATGATAGCCGCCAAAACTAGACGGAGAAGGTTTTAATTTGGTTCAAAAATGGTGTTTATGTTGGACTTTGAAGAGATACTTTTCATTTGGCTTAATTTGAATTTAATTAATGGTCTAACCAACTACGCGGAGCAGTGCGTCTCACGCGATGCATCCACAAGCCGTGAAGTGGACGCGCTTAAACCGAGATTCCGCTGCGTTGTCAACGGGAGATTTCAACAATGGCGGCTGCTGCCTACGAGTGCAAGAAGCATCACCACCTTTGGACTTTGATACTAAATGCCAATGATGGTTTTAAGGGATTTTAATGTTAAAAATGGGACCAAACACAACTTTCAGGAGAAACAGTCAAATCCAATTTTGGTCAAACGAATATGTATATGTGTTATTTACCAACAACGATTTCTATATTGACTTCTTTTTTTTTATGTAAGAACAAAAAATAGAAAAACCACAAGTTTTCAAGTTTCAATGTCGTCGTCCATGTTCTTCAACTTGGGACTTGGAAGAATCTTTTGGAGTTTCAGGCAATATCCAGCTCGAGCTCGTTGAACCACTCATGAAGCTCATTGCATTCTCAAATGTTCTCTCAGAGACGTACCCTGGCTTGGCATTGGCTTCCGTTATCTCCACATCACCGGTCAACATACCTACCACTCGGGACATAGTTGGTCGTATTGCATGATCTGTTTGTGTGCACAAGAACGCTACTCCTATTACACGTTTCACTTCTTCCTTGTCAAATTCTGTCAGATCCGGATCTACTACTTCCATATCACGCTGCTCTTGGTGTAGGCTCCATGCCTGCAAAGACCAAATTATTCACCAAATTTGGAATTAAAAAGGATGTGTTTGTAGGAAAAGTTAGATATATACCCATTCGAGAAGGTATTGTTTGTCATCATCTAATTCTGGAGAGGAGTTAGGCCTTCCGCTGACAATTTCCAAGGCCACTATACCAAAGGCAAACACATCCGTCTTCTCCGTAAGATGTCCAAGCATCACGTACTCTGGTGACAGATATCCGCTGCAATATAACATTTAACAACGGTAAGTTTTAGCCCATTTGACAAACCACATCCAATGTGAGGTTTTCAGGATATTTACATCGTCCCTGCAACTCGGGTACTTATGTGGGTCTTCTTATCATCATATAGTTTGGCCAACCCAAAATCTGAGAGTTTCGGGACCAGATCCGAGTCCAGAAGAATATTGCTTGCCTTCACATCCCTATGCACTATACGGGGATTTGACTCCTCATGCATATATGCTAAACCTTTTGCTACTCCCAAGCATATCTCGAAACGCTGTGACCAACCAAGCTGCAAACTCTTTTCCTCTGCCACAGTCACGCAACATGTAAGGTAACAGCATTTGTTTTTTTTACAAGGATAACACATGTAAGATCTCATGCACTTACCGAATAGAGCTTGATCTAGACTCTTGTTTGAGAGGTATTCATATACAAGCATGCGCTGATTTCCCTCAATGCAGCATCCATACAATTTTACAAGGTTGCGATGCTGAACAGCTGATATAGTGGCAATCTCCGCAACAAATTGACCCTTTCCTTGCCTGGATGCAACTGACAATTGCTTCACGGCTATCTCTCTTCCGTCGTTCAGTTTTCCCTGTACCAATGAATATTTTTAGAATATAGATAATGTAAAATTTTACATAACTTTCTAGTACACTAGACTCCCAATATTGGTACACATTCTGTGTACGGTCTTACCTTAAAAACAGGTCCAAATCCTCCCTCCCCAAGCTTGTTGGAAGGATCAAAATCTTGAGTTGCAGTTCTGAGTTCTGAGTAACTAAAGGTGTAGGGCCTTATGTGCAGACTGTTTAGCACTGCATTTGAGAAATATTTGATAAATACCACTTAGAAGGTTACAGTTGTTAACGATTAGACTTTAATAAAACTGCCACAGCTAAGACTTTTCATTTACCTTCTTCATCAGCCGCCCTTTTTCTTTTCCTACGGATGAATAAGAGGATAGCAATCACCAATATACATAACATCCCTGCTCCTACAATAGCCCCTACAATGATAACAATGTTTTTCTTGGATTTCGAGGGCAACTTATTTTTTACAGTAGGTATGAAATCTGCAGAGAATAAAAGCCGCTAGTTAGAAGATACATTGGACTCTACGAAGATCATGAAAGTTTCTGCTGTATGTATACCTGGAGTTGCACTGATAGCTGAGACTAATGGCCCATAAGTGCCTTGAGCAGGAATACAGCAGGTCCCTTTTCCAGCCCAGAAAAGATGAACTTCAAGGTAATTTTCTGATACATTTGCTTTATAGACTCTTTGAATAACTCGGATACTAGAACCGTTAGCAGCTTTTTGCATGTCAAAATCCTTCTCAACAAGTTTTCCCTGAGAAACAAAAGGAACTCAGAGGTCAGAAACCATTTTTGAGAGTAGAGAATATCGTTCATGAAGAGTTGAGCCTTAAAACGATGCATCTAATTTTCACCCCCACTTGAACGAAATATGTGCTACAACCTTGTACCAGATACTCTAATAGAAAAAGGATCTCTTGTATGCCAAAGCTTATCAAGGATCTTCTCTCTCTAGTTCAAAATAGTTACTACAGAGTACGGACCTAGTTCACAAAACCAAAATAACTAATTCACAGAGAAGACGAAGTTAATATTGGTAAGAATAGTAGAGACCTGGACATATATGTCGAAAATTCGCCTTCCAAGACTTTTCCAGGTATTAGAACCTTGTATTTGTATCTCAGCAAACTGAACCGTTACACTATAGCCTCCATTTTCTAGCCCCAGTCCGTAATACCTTAAAGAAGATGCAGAGAGTCTCGCTGATTGGAAAAGCTCTGAGTCTGACGTGTTTGCAAATTGCGTTGCCGAAAGAGCTATGTATTGATTACTGTTACTCCCAGTAAATAGTCCTACATTGCTGACTGCCCATCTCTGCGTTTTACTTACGAAAAAAGTAGCTGGTCCAAGTGCCCCCTCGTCCTTTTCATACAAAGCTCCACTACTAGACCTGATATCCCGGCCTCCACAATTGACGAAAAAGTTGAAATCTGGACAACCATTAAAAGAGAAGCATGTTAACCAACATGTTGAGTAATATGTGGTATTCACAATGCTAATAATGAAATCAGTTTTCAAAACACCATTTAGATGCACTTACATACTCCTTTTCCTCGATTGCAGCGGAAATCCTTCTGGAGGCAGTCCAGTCGGGGTAAAGCCCTTATAGAAAAAACAAAAGGTACTAAAATGAGGAATATGGCATGTAGACTAACAGTTGTATGCGTCTGAAATAGAAATAGAGTAGAACTCCAGGCACCAAAAAGAGCACAAGATTCACGAAGTCACCTTCTGTTAGAACCTCCCACGGTAAAGTGGTTGGCAATCAGGTTACTGTAGAATAATAATACACACACGTAAGAGGAAACTTTTTATCAGCAAAAAACAATGTATTATGTGCCATGAAATTTAAGCACATGGTTCTCGAACTTACAGTTGCAAGTTTGGTAGGCGAACCCAAGAAGGAAGATCCCCTGTTAAATCATTGTATGACACATCTCTGCAGATAAAGCACTTTGAATTATATTGACAATTTTGTCAATACATATTACCCAGAGGGAGAAACATTCCTTCGAATTTTATTAACATTTCGATGCATATTACCCAGAGGGAGAAACATTCCTCTACATATATCTGTTACTCACATATTGCTAAGAGAGGGACTCTTTTGAGTGGGTAAGGAACCATTCAGCCTGTTATTTCCAAGAAACCTGAATGAAGGTAATGATAATTCTGTTCACTTAGTCTGCGAATCTTGAATAAGAGCATGTGATGGAAAAAATAAATATATTCTTACAAGTGAGTAAGCTGTCTTGAGTTGAAAAGCGGAGCTGGAATTTGCCCAGTTAGCTTGTTGAAACTCAAATCACTGGAGAACAAATAAAGAATATTGCTTGTAATTATTAAAGCCATTGACATAGGATATCATCTCAGTTTAGTAACAAATAAGACATAGGATAACGTTTTGGAGCATCTTAAGATCTGGAACAAAATTTTGTGCCATCTTGTCTCATACTTACAGTTGTCGTAGCCCCAAGTAATCTCCAATATTGGAAGGTATTGTGCCTGTGAGATTATTGTTCCTTAATACTCTGCATGGTATTTAAAAAATGTCAAAAAAACAGAGGAAAGGGAACAGCTAAAGGAGTTCAGAAGTTCATCAAGATTAGGCAAAAGCTGAACAGGATTCCTTACAGGACACTTATAGATTTCATTTCTCGGATGAATTGAAGAGAAGAACTGATATTACTTATTTCACCTAATCTCCTGCATTGTGGATTTCAGTCAGTATCGAGACAAAGAACAAGTAGAAAAGTGAAGGATAAAAGAACATATATCCAGCACTTACAATTCTGTCAATGAGATTAAGTTCGCAAATGTAGATGGAATTGGACCACTCAAACTAGTCCCCAGAATTCTCCTGCGGTAAAGCATGTTTCAATATATAGTGTGGTATATCAAGTGTTGATTGTTAACCGTTACTCTATACGTTGATAAGCGAAAGCGTAAAAGAAAGAAAGAAAGAAAGTTTTGAAGCGCTGCAATATGAAAACTTCTTACAAGGTAGTAAGTTTTGTCCAATTTCCTATAAAGTCTGGTATCTGACCTGTAAGTCGGATATCATTGATCCAACTGAAACAAAATGAAAAAAAAAAAAGTCAATCCAAAACTTATGAACAATTAGAAGTATGCTTCGTGTTTCTAAATGAATAGCCAGATACAATAACAACCCACGAGATTATAATAGATATAACTCTTACGCTTCTTCCAAGTTCACAAAATTAGCAAACGATGAAGGAATTTCACCACTAAGTCCTGAACTTCCAATGTACCTGTCATAAAATATGAGAAACAATAAACTTGATGCATCTCAGAAGTACTTCAGTGTATGGACATTTAGTCTGTTCAAGTGTTGATGCAAGCAATACTAAATGTCACCACAGTTTTAGAGCAAAGTTACATTGAGTATGATGAGCAAAGCATTGCAAACACTTACATTTTCACTAGCCTCGTGCAATTTCCAATCTCAGGTGGTAGAGAACCGGAGAAATTATTCATATCAATCGCTCTGAGCTCAAAAATAAGGGAAAAGACATTAGAATCTATCTGCGAAAAATAACCAGACAGTTGAAAATGTCTCGAAGTCCTTACAATGATCTTAAATCAGTAAGCAGTCCAATTTCTTTGGGAACTGGTCCGGACAATGCATTGGCCCCAAAAGTCCTAAGAAATAAAAATTTGCTCACAAAGTCACATAAGATATAAGCTTGTCTGGGGATAAGAAGATTAAAGGGGTTCAATGCCATACATCCACTGCATTCGAGTGAGATTTCCAATGCCAGGAGACAGAGGACCAGTCAAGAAATTCTGATTTAGGTTCCTGCAAAAAAAAAGAAGGAAAATCGAGTGAGTGAGTGAGTGTGTTCCAAGTGCAAATCCTTGGTTAAGTGAAGAATCATACAGATTAGAGATGTAAACAAGAGTCCAGAGATCATCAGGAATCGGTCCAGCAACATCCATACCACGAGCTCTCCTGTGAGACACAAGAATTCGAGTGAGGCAAAGCGTCGAACAGGTGGAAGGCAGTTAGAGAAAAGAGAGACGTACAGAGCAACGATGCGGCAGATAGTGGAATCGACAAAAGAGCAGTCGCATTTGATGAGAGGATTGAAAGCTAAATTGTCGATGCTGACACTGTCGTCTATGGCGGCTCCGCTGCATAGTTCGCCGCTTATGTTCCATGCTTTCGTCGCCGTTATCTTCCACGTCCTGAATATCTTGTTCAACGCCCGAGCTGCCAAATCATTTCCAATTTTTCAAAAAAAATCAAAAGTTAAAATTTAAACTCAAAAAAAAAAACCCGATATTTATAAGTCATCATCATCATCGTCTCTTTCGAACTATAAGG
>Ga0041059_1000657_pt1 | contig 26674 bp, 19 predicted proteins | sample AraColnosormetaG_FD_56232 | JGI IMG/M metagenome (GOLD analysis project Ga0041059, IMG submission 56232) | Arabidopsis roots microbial communities from North Carolina, USA - Col MF nosort | ecosystem: Host-associated > Plants > Roots > Unclassified | place: USA: North Carolina | collected... | reverse complement strand
CTCATTCATTCATTGATTCCTCAAAATTCAAAAAAAAAAAAAAAATCATCATGGAATGCCACATTTGACCAGATTGTATGAGAATTAATGAAAGAGAGATTGAGATTGAGACCTGTTATTAGCAGGATCAAACTCGTAAACATCAGCAGAGGCAGAGACAGTGGTGCTATTGATGCCAGAGCCTTCCACCTCCGTATATCCTCCGAAGAACACAATCTTCCCGCCATCAAGCACTGCAACGCCGAAACCGCGCTTCAAGGGCCCAGGGACAGGAGGGATCTGGCCTAACTTGTTCCCGGAGGCGTCAAAAACTTCCCAGTACACGTCTCTTCCACACTCGCTTTCCATTAGAACACACAGGAACTCCTCCACCGTTCCGGTCAACTTTCGAACAGCTGCAAAATGCTGGCTCCTGAGGAATGACCTCCATCGCCGGCACACCTGAGAAGTGATCTGAAAGCTAGACCTCGGGATTTTCGAGACACAGAGCTCTGCCACGTCATCCGTCAAGCCAGGTATGATCGGAGACGACGACGACTCCACCACCATCGTCACGATGTTACTTACTCATTCCCTTAATCACTCATTGTATCATTTAATAATGTGCAAAAATTGCTATAAAAAATGGTTTGAGTAATCATTTGGATAACATACAAAAGACAAAAACATTGACCAAGTGTTTTCGAATTTAAAAATCAAGACTTTGTTAACTAAGCATAAACAAACAACTGCTTACTTTTTAAAAGATAGTGACTTTCTATTCAACTGAATAATTCATATATTATCTTAAATTTTACTTACTCCTCCCATAGAAAAGGATTGTGTATTAGACCATTCACATAGACACCATTGTAACCTTGAGGAAAAAGAAGCCGCCACATCAACGTGAGACACCACCCAGAGGCAAGTAGAGCTAATCAACCTCTAAAATCTTTGCGCACTTTACTTGGATACGTGCTCTCTTCTTGTTTCTCTTCAAACTTGAATGACTATCTCGCTTCCACCTTTTTTCTTTTGCCAACATTCTAGTCTTGTCACTTGCAGAATATGACTTAATCCTAACAGCTCGAAATTCCTCTGCGATGTCAGGCCTCATAAGCAGCACTTGTGGCGGTTGGTTGGCTCCACAGATACGCCCAAAGTAGTAAAGAGGGTCAACATACGATGATGATGACACCACAATTCCTTTCATGCTCTTTGGTTTCACAAGTTTTATAAACTCTCCAATCTCCTCATAACATGAATGATCAGAGTAGTGCACCGAGTACATATAGTCATGGAACTTATGCACTGCAGCTGCTTCTAATTCTTTCTTCGCAGAAACGGTTTCATTCTTCATACTTGCAGTAAGAAAAGAACCAGAGAGCTTGTCATCTCCTTTGAAAGGTCTTTTCACCCATGGGAGACCTGAAGGCATGATACCGATAGTTGGGCACATCGTATTCAGCCCCTCGAGAGTCTGAATACTAAAACTATAACGAGGGACAGCCCGCACTCTTGTAAGAGATGTATCAGTAGTGAAAATGTCTTGGAAACCAAGGAGATGCATGGTACGAAGACGTTCTGGCCAAACCCAAATCTAAAGGACATACAAAGAAAAGAAACTCAACTCTTAATCCATTTGGAGTATGATGAAGGAAGCAGAGGATTACTATAAGAAACCTTGATATTGAGAATGCGGGAAACATGAACAAGGAGGTCTTCTTTTCCCAAAGAGTCAACTGCTATGATGATATCATGTGAAGGATGAGAAGCAATTATATCAGCAACCTGCAAGTAAAGGAGATGAGGAATATAACAAAGAGAAACATGATTCAGGGTTTAAGGCTTTTGGATTAGGGTTTAGGTCGAACCAATTGAACAGCGACTAGACGGGAAGGAAAACTGTAAATTGGATTGCAGTAAGTGTTATCCAGATAGAGAATGTCGACTGGAAACTCGTCAATAGCAGCAACGAGAGTGGTTCTAGCTTCGTCTGATGCATCAGAATCCCACCGGAAGTCTCCAGTGTAGAGAAAACATCCGAAATCTCCCCGGAACAAAAACATTATGGATCCTACCACATTATACCAGCAAATTCAAATTTCACCACTGAGAAAGCGAAGCCTTATATAGAAATAGATTAGACTTTTATCATACCAGGACAGTGGTGAGCATCGATGGCCATGAGATGGAGGCGGACTGTGGAGCCGGAGGAAGGAGAGCGGAGGGAGAGAGATGTCCAGGAAAAGAGAGGGACGACGCGAAGCAAGGAGAGGTCGAAACCTGGGAAACGGGAGGGAAATAGAGAGGCGGTGGTGCGGGAACAGTAGAGAGGACCTTGGGACCATCCGCCGGAGAGGCCACGAGTGTGATCGGAGTGTATATGAGTCAAGAAGTAGGCTTGACTTCCATTTCTCCATCGATCCACTGATATCAGACCACTCTCCATTTCGGATTCCTTGAAAATTGAAATTGCAGGTGTTTTGCAGTTTCACCATTTTTGTTTGCCCACTTAGTGACGATGATTCCTTCCGTCTTTTGGGCCGTTTATGATGATTTATGATTGGGTCTGTTTTGGGTTTTACAAACGAATGAAAGTGTTACTTGCTCTTACGTAACATAACATTTCGAACTTTCTCGAGTTCAAAACTAATCCATCCGTTTTATCAGACTGTGTAGTCGATGTATTGGTCATTATATTAATGAGCGTTATGAACAAACTGGGCGACGATTTAACAAGTCTTAACTAATCCATCTCTAAAACATATTTCAAGATTTTACTATGAGTTATTCATCTATCAATACCAAGGATAAAGAGAGATTCTTTCAGCAATCCAAAAACCGATAATCATCATACTTAAAAATTGAGTATTGGTCTTATAGAGAGAAGCTAACAAAAAGTATTAAGGGTAACACAAGTGAGCACAAATAGACTGTCTATGTTATAGCTTAAGATGAGGCTCCTTTCTTTGACTTTGCTGCCAACTGTGTCTCCGGCTGTGCAAGAACCCAACAAAAATTATGTGAGATCAGTGATGAAGATGAAATATAAGTATTTGAAGATATTCAGAGAGGCGTTGGGATCATTAAATTACCTCTTTCTTCACAGGCTCTTCTTTCTCTGACAAAATCAACTCAATGTGGCATGGGTTTGACATGTAAGCTGCATAAGATAGAATTAAATCGAGAGTCAGCACAATGTGAATGAAGAAACAAACGTTGTAAAAACAGTCGAATAGAAAAGAAGACATACGATTGATTCTTCCATGAGCACGATATGTCCTTCTCCTCTGTTTTGCTGCTTGGTTCACTTGGATGTGAGAAATGAAAAGGGCATCGACATCCAAACCTTTGACCTGATAACCAAATGGTTTACAAAAAGTTTTAGTAACTAACTAAAATCACCATGGCAACAAAACAAAAAGAGTCGTAAAACCAACCTCAGCATTGCTCTCAGCATTCTTGAGAAGATCAAGAACGAATTGAGCAGATTTAGCAGGCCAGCGACCTTGTCCGTTCGAATGCCTGTTCTTTGCCTGAGCGGTACGACCAACACCACGACAGAAACGGGTGAAGGGGATAGCTTGCTTGTGAGCTATGACATCTTCCAAGTACCTTTTGGCCTTGTTCAATGGTAGCTTCCTTATGGCGTGCGCTGTTTCTCTAGTGTTCTGTTTCATACAAATTCAATTCAAAAACACAATTAGACACATCCAAATCATCAACAATGAAACTAGAATGACAACAATACTGTTCAGTGTGATTATTTACCTAATGGCACAGTAACATTTAGCACCTCAAACCTAATGTAAATGATTTGGTGTATTGCAAATTATTGAACGACTACATCTATACAAACCCAGATACTACAATCATGACCTAATCAACAATACTGAAAATTGAAAAAGGATTCAGAGCTAAGCTAAAATGTACCATCATGTACTGAACCATATGCTATTAGAAGTAACATTGGCTCACCCATTCACAATGACCAATTCGATTTTCCTGACATTTACGTGAGGTCTGTTATATAAAACAGAACCCTGCTTTTTGTTAATCAGGTTTTATTCAAACTACAAGCTTAATCCCCATAGGAAAATCACTTAATCTAATTCATTTTTGAGATCCGGAATCAGTACAAGAAATTTACCTTGAAGTGGACCCTGAGATCGGCTCCTCTCGCCTTGCAAGCTGCAAACGCAAAACCAATCGAAACCATTTCAATGAATACTCATTGCATAGCTTGAGGTAAGCCAATAACAGTGTAGCTTGAAGCAAAAAATAACAGAGACTATGAAAGTGTTCTTACATTTGGTGATATTATCGGGCTCTTGAGAGTACTTCACCTGAAGAAAAACAATAAGAAGACGAAGAACATAAGTATAGGAGCATAAGTTAGAAGTGAAAACGTTGTAACGACGAGTCTAGTGTAACGCATTTACCATGGCGGCCAATGAGAAGAACAGAGGACGGAGAGGATAGAGATCTCAGTAGTTGGAGACACTTAATATATAGTGAAACAGAAGAAACCCTAATCGGCGAATACATTAGTTGAACTAGTGTATTAAAGTACTATTTGTTCATATGGGCCTTCTGGGCCACTTATCTTGATAAGTAGGCTTAAAAAGCCCAATTATGTGCTGGTAACACCCGACTTGTAGGCTAAAACCCTCGGAACTTGTTTCACATCGAGACAACTCTTTAGACTTTTCTCAGTAACAAAAACACCGAACCCTAGATTTTCTTTCACCTGAATCTGAAGATGGAGTTCTCTACCGCCGACTTTGAAAGGCTTATCATGTTCGAACATGCTCGCAAAAATTCTGAGGCTCAGTACAAGAACGATCCTCTTGATTCCGAGGTTTCTTTCTTCTACTTGTCCTCCCCTCTCCTCAGAATTTGTGAAATTGCTTCATTTCGATTAATATGATCGGACCTGATATGTAACGAATATTAAGGATGTTTTGTGGAGATGGATTTCGTGAATGTATTGTCACTATGTGTAGTTTAGGTCTTGAATTCGATGGAAATATTATAATTTATGTTATGAGATTGATTATATGTTTCTCTGAAATTACATTTTTTCCTGAGTTTCTTTTGATATGTGGTCATATTAAGAATACCTTTGCGAACATTTTTATTTTCTGTAGAATCTGCTGAAATGGGGTGGAGCTTTACTTGAACTTTCACAGTTCCAGCCTATTCCTGAAGCTAAGCTCATGTTAAATGGTATGATCTCTTCTTTAATGTCTTAAAATAAACGCCTCAAATTCATCTTTGCTCTGAAATGTAACGAAATATTATTGATCATGTAGATGCTATTTCCAAGTTGGAAGAGGCCTTGACAATAAATCCAGGGAAGCATCAGGCTCTTTGGTGTATTGCCAACGCGTACACCGCCCACGCGTTTTATGTTCACGATCCTGAAGAAGCAAAAGAGCACTTTGATAAAGCCACTGAATATTTCCAGAGAGCAGAAAATGAGGTGCATTTTCAGATTTTATGCTTTTGAATTTGAAACTTTTATGTTGTTGTGAGTGCTGTGAGACCAACTTCTTACTATTATATTATTTCAGGATCCAGGTAATGACACATATCGCAAGTCCTTGGATTCCTCACTAAAGGTATTATTTCAACATTCCATTTTCAGAGTCAATCTTTGTGTACGCAAATTATAACATTAATCATGGAGACAATTGCTGCTGTTATAATAACAAGGAGAGAACATTTTATTCCATCTTCTTCTTCTGTATTTCTTTTACATTTGAGCTCATGTTTTTGTCTGTCTATGTGAATAGGCCCCGGAACTGCATATGCAGTTTATGAATCAAGGAATGGGACAGCAAATACTAGGTGGAGGAGGAGGAGGAGGTGGAGGAGGAATGGCTTCATCTAATGTTAGCGTAAGTTATCATGTGTTTAAGTATGCTGTCCAATGTTTTGAAAAGTGTCATCTTCTTATTATCTAGTAGCAGCATGTTCAGAAGAACATAAGCAGAGAGTGAAAGAATCTCATATCATATGTGGGTTATAAGTTTTCGTGGTTGCTCTGAGAAATTGCCTTGCTTTTGCAGCAGAGTAGTAAGAAGAAGAAGAGGAACACTGAATTCACTTATGATGTATGCGGTTGGATAATTCTCGCTTGTGGGATTGTTGCTTGGGTTGGCATGGCAAAATCCCTTGGCCCTCCACCTCCTGCCAGATAAAGCCTAAAGCCATAGTAGTGATGAGCATTCCGTAAGAAATAATGCCTGCACACTGAAACACCTAGTTACATTTCCTGGTACCAAGTTGAAGAGTAACCGTTTGTGACTATAGTACCAACAAATTTATTTGTTTACTTTATTATTAGGATGTTTTGTCTCTTCATATCGGTTTTTGGTTTCTTCTTATCTGTGTTGCACGATGTCTATGAGTTTCTTATTTACAGAAAGATGCTGAAACTTCCTGTAAGAATAACCTATGAGAAGTGAAACTCTAAAGAAGGTAGGAGAAAATTTCCCGTTGCAACAATTCTGTATTCTCAACTATATGCTATGTACTTTTTGTTACGTACTTTAATACATACTCTTAACTAAACACGCTTTAAGATGATTTCGTGTGCGATTCACTTGCTAACTTTGATTAAAATGATTAGATTAGATTCACTTGCTAACTTTAATTAAAATGCTTGCACAAATGGGCCTAGTGAAAGACTCTAATAACCCCAAAGCGAATGGTAACAGAAGACAAAAACCTATGGGCATAACTGTCTTTACCTTATCCCTCGCCAACGCCAGAAATTTTATAAATAACCAAACGCAGCGTTGTGTCTTTTTTTCGTTCGACTCATCTCCAAAGAGAAGCTTCAAAAAATGGCTTGCAAAACGATTTTGCGTTCCGTTTTCGTATCGGAATCACGACGGACTTCCGGCGCACGTAGATGCTTCTTTCTCCCTCCTTCTCCAGCATCAGTTCCAGTCCATGGTTTGTTCCCGGCGCCAAAGAGTCTATGTTTCAATGGTTTTGCATCTGTTCCCGAGCGGGCTACTCGGCTTAATTGCAGCCATAACGATCAATCCGATCAAGGTCCGCCTCAAGAAGCTGTTCTCAAGGCAATCTCAGGTGCGCGCCTTCGTTAATTTCTTCCTAGTATCTCAAATTTTTGTGGTTTTGTTCGTTTGGCCGAAATGGATTTGATTATCGGATGCTTGGATCCTTGGTGAATAGGAGACGGAGTTTTTAGATTCGATTGACGTACTAGTATTTCCCGGCCATTAGTCGGAAGTTAAAAACTGTTCCGTTGTGTCAATTTAACTCTTCCTACACTTGTAGTGATTCACTAGGAATTTAGATTATTTTAGAGTTACTAATTAAGCTGGAATGGTGAAAGAGACAGATGATGTTAATTCACGAGTGCTAGTTTATTGGTACTTTTGTTTCCCTTGTTTCATTCATTTTGCTGGTGGGATGCAGAAGTGTCAAAGACTGATGGGAGGGTTGGGAAAACTACTAACATGATTATTGGAGGCACTGTGGCTGATGATTCTGCTAAAGATTGGCTCGAACTTGACCAAAAGGTATCCCATTCCGATATTTTATTCTTGTTTGGTCAATTTCTAGTAGAGTTGCTGTTCACTTTGCGTTCAAATACTATGTGTTGGTATTTATGAAGCCCCTTGTCGATTTGGAATGCATTCAGTATGTGAAATTTAAGAAGGAGATGGATATTGGCTGACTCAAAGCTGGTGTTTTACTTGCCAGGTCAATACATACCCAACAGAAAGAGGGTTTACTGCAATTGGGACTGGTGGCAATGACTTTGTGCATGCTATGGTTGTTGCTGTTGAATCTGTTATTGACCGACAAATTCCAGAGGTAATATTTCGTCCTCTTAAAAGTATCTAGATGATTTACCGGCTTATACTATCTTTTTTTGATACGATATTTGCTAGTGTCTTCTATACAATATTTTGGCTACTGGCTTGATAATTACAAACAGAACATGTATACAAGTGCACTACTTGGCTTTCTTTACTTTTGTTCTCTTGCTTTGGTCTATACTTTGTCTTCTGCAGTATAGCTGCTAAATGTTTATTCTGTCATATTGTTATGTTTGGATGTGAACTATTTATTTTATCAAATAATCAAATAAGAGTATATTTCTATGTAGTGTCTTTCAAGCAATATTCTTATACCGAGAACACGAGTATCCTACTAATGTTGCAAATATGTTTTTCCTCCATTTTAGGACTGTGTAAAGCAGACTTTATCAAGCAAAGGAAAATATGTGTCGGTGAATATTGGCCCTATCCAAGTCGTCTCTAGTGAGCAGGTTTTTCCCTTTTCCCTCCTTCCCTCTCTCTCCCACACACATACACATATGAAAATCCATATGGGTTTATAGGCACAAGAAGCATAGAGAATCAAACCTTATTTACAGAGAGGATGTGAGAAAGTTAGGAGTTGAAAATTAATGTGATGAGAATTTGTGTTGTTTGGTTTGACAGGTTCAAGCTGTGTATAATGCAATGAGGAGAGACGAAAGAATGAAATACTTCTTGTAGGTTTGAAGTGTGTAGAATCACGGGTCTTCTCTTTTCTATCTTCTCCATTGCGACTATGTAAATTATGCAGTGTAAGGCCACCATTAATTATTATTTATACTTATCTACACTAACTTCTGTTAGACACTCCTTAGACAGTGTCTTATGCATCTGAAGGAATTAGTGGATATATCAAAAAATGACTTATACGCAGATGATAGTTAGATAAAGCTTAATATTTGTTTTAGGTGGGATGGGAAAATCCCTTCGTATTTCTCTGAAGTAGAGTTGGAGTTGGTTCTAAGATTAATACCCAGAGAGTTGTAACTTCTTTTACAAGTGAGGGGCCAGGGTCAAGAAAAAGAATAGCTTAATGAGTGATGAACTCTTGGACTATAATCTAATCTTGGTTAGATATAGAAACATATAAGTATCATACTATCAATTTATTATAATCTGGTTAGGAGCATAACGAGGTTATAACACTAATTTTTGTGTCGGTTTGATCTAGCGCGGTTTGTTATCGTTTTGCTGCTTTTGCAGCAAGGTTCTTGAATTTTGCGGATAATCCTAAGTGTGTATTTCACAAAAGATGAAAAGTTGTTTTAAACTGAGTACTGTAGATGGAACGATGTCTCTCTGTGTCGTGGGAGGGTGGCTCACAGAGCTACTTAGTCTAATTATGGTATTGATTAAAATACAAAGATGGAGATTATTGGGTAAGGAGAAAAAAGTGGAAGGTGTGGGGATTTATCTTGAATCTTTTAATCTTGCAATTAGGTTAAGTGGCACTGTTGGCCAACTAAAAGCAACCCCAAGTATACTCAATAATGACACTCATAATCTCTTTCTCCCTCTGTCTATTCCTTTATTGGGTTAGGAATTACAAAATTCTTCAAGGAGATAATGATACTAACTTGCTTACAAAGTTATAAAACATACACGACATTGCAATATAAACCCTACCAAAATCCCTACTTTTCCATCATTTCATTCACTCACACACGCATAACATATTTGTAGCATCCATACATAAATACATACATTTCGAGGGAAAGAGATGAAAGATCGGATGGAGCGATTATTGATATTGCCTTTTTCGTTAGGGTGTTCAACGCAATCTTGCGTCGCTGTGGCCACTACTCATCAACAAAAGAAACCAAACCAACTCATCAAGAGTACCTTCTTGCTCACATTTCTTTTGTTCTATATCCTTGCTTCTTCTCTCTTTTTCTTTCTGAATAGTCTTTTTCTCTGATCTGGTTTTCTAAGGAAGAGAAGAAAGTCATGAGAATGGATCATTTGAAAAAGAATACACAAAGATGGACAGAAACGGTGCTAATATGTTAGATGGTATCTCTACAAAATTATTCGAGGCTTCAAGAGTTTCTCTCACTTTTTTATTCGTGTATGTGCCTTTTTGTACTGTCTTTTATTTCTGAATGATCGTTTTATCCTTTTTGGTTTTTATAAGGAAGAGTAGAAAGTGATGCAAAGGGCTCATTTAGAAAGGATTACACAAAGATGGAGAACAACAACAACGGTGCTAATATCTCAGATGGTATCTACAGAATTATTCGCAGCTTCAAGAGTTTCTCGCACTTTTTCATACGTATGTCCCTTATTCTACTCTCTTTTTTTCGTATTGTGATCACAACATTTCGTAATAGTAAGTAAAGTTGTGTTTATTAATCTTTTTTGGATTCTCAATGTTCCTCCAATTTACTATAGGGACAATTAGCTGAATAGCCTTTTTGATAACTTAATTTGTCTTTATAGCATGTCTTCATTTCTCATTCAGTAACTTACATGCACTTTTAAAAACTGTAAAACCATTCTTACTTGTGAATTGGCGTTAATTTAGAATTTCCTATAACAATAATATGTTCCAGTGAATAACAAATATTTTAGAATTTTTTTACACAACTATAGAAATTTTCAATATTTCCTTAAACCTGTACATTGTTGTTCATCTTCCACATTGACAATTGGTCAGTTTATACATACGAAGAAACATGGTCACAGTAGTAATAGATTCATCATTTATGTAGTGATGATACTAATACTATATGATGACCAGGTTACGAAGAGGAGACGAAAGAGAGAGAAGCGGAGATGGAGATAGGATTTCCAACGGACGTGAAGCACTTGAGCCACATCGGAGTTGATGGAACCATGACCACTTTCGACAACACCTCCTCATCTTTTCCATTCTCCGGTTTCCATCTCACCGGCACCGTCGTCTGATTTTCGCATCTTCTAGTACTAAATCAACTACATATGACATTTTCTTTCAATAGTTTCATAATTAGTCATAAGATCATCTTATTTGGTTGCAAGTACGTACATACATACCTCAAAATTCAATAATCAATCTCATTCCTTTAACTATTCAGTTTTGGTAAGTTTTTGTTACTCATCATCTTTCACGAACTCGTTACCGTTTTACTTAAATGAAATAATTCTTAGATTTTTTTTTCCGTTCTTGTAGATTTTCTAGGTAAAAAAATAATCTCATTTGCTCTAGATATGTTACAAAACATTTTCTATCAAATCATTTTTCTATCTACAAGAAGAAGAAGAAGAAAAATACTAATTAATAAATGAATATTTGTCTACTATTAGAAAACTTTTATCTGCAGTAAACTACTTCAAAATTATTTGATGTCATGTAATCTACTTCAAAATTTACGCCAAAAGAACACGAAATTTACATGCGCTGTAACAAAAAAGTTACCCAATCATGAAAGCAAGAATCGAAGAGAAAAATTATTTAAAAAGCAAAAAGAAAACAGTAAGAAAAAGGAAAGGGAATAATGGAACAAAAATGAAAAAAAATTGGAAGGATGAAATTAATCGAAAGCAGCTCATCCGATTCCCCTGAGGCGATTATGGTGTCTCCTCCTTCTCACTCTCGCTCTTAGTAGTAGTCTTTCTTCTCCGATCGCCGACTAACCTCCGGAGCTTTCTTCGGCGGTCTCTCCTCTCTGTTTTCTACTTGAGGTTTCTCTCTTCTCTTACTTTTTTTATTCTTTGTGCATATCTCTCTTCTCTTACTTTACTCACCAAATTTCTAGGAATACTTTTTCTCCTGAGATTTGGGCTTTTAATTTAGCTTAATTCTTCTGTTAAGTAGAAATATATCATGGCGAATCTATGAAATTATTTCTTCTGTTAAGTAGACATTGAAATTTGTTACAATGGCGAATCGTGTTTTTTTTTTGGTCTGTCTCCATTTTTTGGTATTGTCTCTAAGAAAATAAGACGTTTGTGGTATTTAGTTTATTAGGCGAATTGGATTTGTTGAAGCATGGATAACTTGTATCTTAATCCCTTGGGGTTAGTTAGATGAATTGAATGGTCGAGGGACCATTTTGCTTTTTCATGGGAAACCCTGGCTGAGGGGACCGTGATTGGGATCGAAACCTAACTTGCTGTCTCATTTTGTTAGTTCAATCTTTATTGCTGGAGATAGATCCCTTTCATTGGCTTAGCTTGGTGCCGTTTTCTTTGACATATACTTAATTCAATATGTGTGTATCTGTAGACTCAATAGTAAGCTTTAGATTAACCCTTTATTTCATTTAAACCTTAGCTAAGAACTTTCTGCAAGTACAAAGAAGGAATGGGTAGGGAAGGGTTTGCAATTATGATGGCTATAGGGTTTTAATTGACTTGTTGAAGTCGTGTTCTTTAACAAGTTGTTGATTTTCTGGGCAATCTGATTTGAGGAGTGTGGGACCAGTTGGAATAAATGCCACTTAGTTTTTGTGTGATGGAGAGCACAAGAGGGAGCTAAGAAAAGTAATACCCTTTCTCTTGCCCTTTTTGTTGGTCTGGGTGAAACATAGCAAGGTTTCTCTTGCTGAGGTTATTGATAAACGGGTGAGTTAAATAAAAACGTTGATCAGCAGTGTGTGGTGCTTGGAATTCATAAGGTTTTTCTTCTTTCTTATGCTTTTGGTAGTTAATGGTATTGTCTATTAGGTATCTGTTTGGGTTGCCAGCGTTATTTATAGGCTTGACAAGTTTTCTCTTATTTTTGATGTTTGGCTTTCATTTACAATCACTAGTTCTGCAAACTTATGGTTGTTTCAGTTTTTGTTACTCTGGCTTTTGGTGATAGGTCTATGAAATCAACCCACATCTTGAATGGACTGCAACATGGTATCTTCGTTCCCGTGGGACTGGGAGAATTTGATCATGTCCAATCAGTCGAAGACTGAAAATGAAAAAAAACAGCAATCTACTGAGTGGGAATTTGAAAAAGGTGAAGGAATTGAATCTATAGTTCCAGATTTCTTAGGCTTTGAGAAAGTCAGTAGTGGCTCTGCTACTAGTTTCTGGCACACTGCCGTATCAAAAAGCTCGCAGTCGACCTCTATCAACTCATCATCTCCCGAGGACAAACGATGCAATCTTGCATCACAAAGTTCCCCTGGAGATTCTTCCAGCAACATAGATTTTCTCCAGGTGAAACCATCCACAGCTCTCGAGGTACCTATTGCCTCAGCTGAATCAGATCTTTGTTTGAAACTAGGAAAGCGGACATACTCTGAAGAATTTTGGGGTAGGAACAATAATGACCTTTCAGCGGTTTCTATGAATTTGTTGACTCCATCTGTTGTTGCTCGGAAGAAAACCAAATCGTGTGGTCAGAGCATGCAAGTTCCGCGTTGCCAAATTGATGGCTGTGAGCTGGATCTCTCATCTTCTAAGGATTATCATCGCAAGCATAGAGTCTGCGAAACGCATTCAAAGTGCCCAAAAGTTGTTGTGAGTGGCCTGGAACGTCGTTTCTGCCAACAGTGTAGCAGGTAAACCATGATTATTGTTCTGACTGCATTCTCTTTACTGCAAAATGCTAGTTCTGTTTAGTCGTCCAGCAATAACTTTAACATGCCCTAATGTTATGGTAGAGAATTGATTTCTTTTCTAATGTTCAGGTTCCATGCTGTCTCAGAATTTGATGAAAAGAAACGAAGCTGCCGCAAACGTCTTTCTCATCATAATGCAAGGCGTCGCAAGCCACAAGGAGTATTTCCACTGAATTCAGAGAGGGTGTTCGGTAAGAACCTACACTACACAAGTTGATATTAGCAATGTCTCTTCAGGATCTTTCCATCTGTCAATTCTCTCTTTCTCTATCACACACACCAACAACGAATTTTTTGCTTTTACAGATCGAAGACAGCATACAAGTATGTTGTGGAATGGGTTGTCCCTTAACACGAGATCTGAAGAAAAGTATACATGGGGTACCACTTATGAGACAAAGCCTACACAGATGGAAAGCGGCTTTACTCTGAGCTTCCAGAGAGGTAATGGCTCTGAGGACCAACTGTTTACTGGTAGCACCCTCTCTTTCTCTGCGTTTCAAACATCTGGTGGGTTCTCAGCAGGGAAATCCAACATTCAACTTCCAGACAAAGGTTGATATCTTCACTTCTTTACCACATCTTGTATTTGTTGTGCATATTTGCTGATGGATTGGCCTTTTTTAGATCTCTGGTTTTGAAACTGAGTAATATGTTTTGGCAGGTGTGGGAGAATGCTCAGGAGGCCTCCATGAATCTCATGATTTCTACAGTGCTCTCTCTCTTCTGTCAACTACTTCGGATTCACAAGGGATCAAACACACTCCCGTGGCCGAACCACCGCCAATATTTGGCACTTTCCCTAGTCATTTCATCTGAAAGAGTTAAAAAATGCGAAGTCACTCCATAAAAAGTCGGGTTGCATCATCCGATGGAGTTTGACAGTTTGTTTTCAAATAAAATAAAAATGTGCAACATCCATTGCTCAAGCTAAACCAGTCACTCGGTTAGCTCAGCTTTTCTTATACATTTCCAAACATATTGTCAATTTCCTTCTGGATTCTGTTGGTATGACAACTTTGTTACTCTGTCAAACATGTCTACGACTATTTTAAAACCATTTCAGAGATTATTGATGTTGTAAGTTTTTGATATTATTTTTAACTTCTTTGCATAGTGAAAGTGAGAATTATGAAAGACAACTTCTGCTTTTTAAAAGGCACAAAATCTGAAAAAAGTTTGATTTGTGGTATTAGAGGCAACCATTTCAGCAAACATGAACATTCTCTTCTGGTGTTTGGGGGAAAAAGATTCATTCTACTTCCTCAAGAAGGAAGAGTGTCACTATTGAGCTCCAGGGTTTGGTTAGTGCAGTTGAATAATAAGTTGAATTCCCAAAACTTGGAAAGTCAGAAGGAGGAATACACAAAACCGTTAAAATGAATGGAGAACCAACATACACTCGATGAGCACTTTTGTGGAAGTTTCACCAACTAAGAAAATCTTGCAAGGACACCTCCTCTTATGAAACACTTGGTAGGCACTTTTATAGCATGCTCTTTCCTACTTCACTCCTTAAGGTGCTTCCCACAATATTGGAGGAGTTCAAGTCTGAGAAATAAAATCTGACTAAGAAATGATCTCTGCTTGATTTTTGTACTGTGCATGTTCTTGTATTGGTTCCTAGCCTTTTGTCTCCTCCATTTTGTCAAGAAGTTCCTCATAACTGCTATAGCAAGCGACAACAATTTCTCACAGACCACATGGTGACAAGATACATTAATTTCAATCCTTGTCTTCTTTTTCTATTTGACTTCAACATCAATCCCATAGACACATGGTTCTTTCTATTAATTTACACCCCTTCATACTCATCAGGCTTTGTCGTTTGGAGTCTCTCTCCATATGAAATTGATATGTAATTTGGTCCCCTCTATAGGTTTGTACTTAAAACCTCCAAAACTTGTCATCTTTCAACTTTCTATTTCTTTTTACTCTTTGATCTTTCAACAATCATGGAATGGGTGTCTCTTTCCTTCAAAAGCCTTTCACAATCATTAATTGGTGTCTCTTTTCAATTTGGCTTCTATTCTCTTCCCACTTCTCATTGTTTTTTTCTTTTCTGTGATGTCTCTTATCTTCTACTGCAGCCTAACCCATCAGACAGTAACTACTCTGATACCAAGTTGATACAACACTGATTTTGTATAGATTTTTATGCTAAAATTACAAAGCGCCTGATTTTGATAATGACCCTTAGAAATCCTTAAAACTCTGTTGATTTTCATCTGTTGCTAACGTTCATAAAAAGAGTGGAACTCTTTCTTAGTTGAAAAGATTTACCTACTCTTACAGCTTCTCCTTGATTTGCTATCAATACAGAGAGATACATTGAAGAGCCTATCCGAGGTATATAGATATATTTACTGTTTATAGAGTTTTGTTGACAATGACTTTGTTACTAGGGTGTTAAACAATGATAATGATAACGATAACATAGTTATAGTAGCCGAAAGTTTGGCATTTAACGGGATCTAGGACGAGGTTTTTATCATAGGTTTGGAAAAGTATCCACCAACTGAGTAACAGGTTTACAAATTACACATTACTTACTCATCTATTTTGGTACAACATCATATGAACAGAGTAGAGAAAATGGCTGCACATGTGGTTGGGCCAGGGGATCCGAAGAGGTTGACAGAAGAGAGAGAGCACGGTGGATATCTTGAGATTCATGGAGGACTCCTGAGTATTCTCCCACATCTGCCAAAAGATTTAACCAATTGTTTAAGGACTAGAGATCAAATCAACAGATATTTACTCCCTCCACATATTAAAGGACTAGTGAAGAAGTGCATATACCAACCTTCGCCATGAAGTTGAAACTTGGACTTTCCTGCTGGGAACCCACCTGAGGTTTGAGATGTAGAGAACATACGGCTGCTACTAGCAACCAGCTGGTCCTCAGAGCCATTACCTCTCTGGAAGCTCAGAGTAAAGCTTTTTTCCGTTTGTCTAGGCTTTGTATCATAAGTGTTATTACCCCATTCATACATTTCTTCAGATCTCGCGTTAAGGGACACCCCATTCCACAACATATTTGTATGCTGTCTTCGATCTGCAGGAGTAAACACGTTACATTAGATTTCCATGAATGAATTGTGTGTGTATGTGTGAGTGCGTGTGGTAGAGACTGATGGAAAGTCCTGAGGAAATATTGATTACATCAAGTTGCAGTATAGGTTCATACCATACACCCTCTCGGGATTCATTGAAAATACTCCTTGTGGCTTACGACGCCTCGCATTATGATGAGAAAGACGTTTTCGGCAGCTTCGTTTCTTCTCATCAAATTCAGAGACAGCATGGAACCTGAATATTAGAATCATGATCAACTCTCTACCGTATAATATAAATAGGAGCATGTAAAAGTTGATTTGACACAATCAAACTGAATGGGCACTCTACAGTAAAATCTAAAGAGAATGCAACTTAAGAATTATTGAGGCCAGAACATAACCACCGGTTTTACCTGCTACACTGTTGGCAGAACCGACGTTCCAGGCCACTCACGCTAACTTTTGGGCACTTTGAATGCTTTTCGCAGACTTTGTGCTTACGATGATAACCCTTAGCAGATGAGAGATCCAGTTCACAGCCATCAATTTGGCAACGCGGGACTGGCATGCTCTGACCACACAATTTGGATTTCCCAGCGACAACAGATGGAGTTAACAACTTCATAGAAACCGCTGAAATTTCATTATTGTTTCTACCCCAGTATTCTTCAGAGTATGTCCGCTTTCCTAGTTTTAAACAAAGATCTGATTCAGCTGAGGCAACGGATACCTCGAGAGCTGTGGGAGCCTTCACCTGGACAAAGTCTATGTTGCTGCAAGAATCTCCAGGGGAACTTTCTGATGCAAGCTTGCATCGTTTGGCTTCGGGAGATGATGAGTTGATAGAGGTCGACTGTGAGCTTTTCGATACAGCAGTGTGCCAGAAGCTGGTGGCAGAGCCACTACTGACTCTCTCAAGGCCTGAGAAATGTGGAACTATAGATTCAATTCCTTCACCTTTTTCAATTTCCCACTCAGTAGGTAGCTGTTTGCTGTCATCTTCAGTCCTTGACGGATTGGACATGATCAAATGCTCCCAATCCCACTGGGACGAAGATACCATGTTGCAGTCCATTCACGATATGGGTTGATTTCATAGACCTACCACCAGAGCCAGAGCAACAAATCCTACAACAACTACAAGTTTGCAGAACTTTGATTAGTAAATGAGAACAAAAATCATATAAGAAAAGACTAGACAATCAATCCTATATATAACTCTGGCTAGGCAAATAGATACCTTATCGACGACACCCTCAACTACCAATACTATAAGTAAGATAGAAAAAGAAAATTCAAAATTCCAAGGACCAGACAAGGCTTATCAGCGTTTATTGCTCTCACCCTTTTATCATTAACTTGAGCAAGAGAAACTTTTCTATGTTTCACCCAGACCAGCAAAAAGGGCAAGAGAGGAAGGGTATTACTTTTCATCTTCTCATCTCCATCACACAAAAACTAAGTGGCATTTATTGAATTGGTCCTACACTCCTCAAATCAAAAATTTCCCCAAAGTATCTATCAGTAACTTGTCAAGAAACACGATGTACACATTGTAATTGCAAACCCTTCCCTACCCATTCCTCCTTTGTACTTGGAGAAGGTTCCTAACTAACTTCCTCAAAACCAAAGACTAAAAAGCTTACAACTTTACACATTGAATTAACTATATGTCAAAGAAAACGGCAGCAAGCTCAGCCATTAGTGGACCTATCTGCAGCAATAAAGATTGAACGATAAAAAAAGTGACAGTAAGTTAGGTTACGATCCCAATCAAGGTCCCTCCCTCGCAAGCTAGGGTTTTCGATGAAAGCAAATGGTCCCCCCAAACCAATAAGTTCAACTAACTAACGAAGAGATTAAAAAAAGTTACCAATGTTTCAATCAAATTCGTCATTTTGACAAATTCTCTATACCTAGAGACCATTCACCTTGAAGGTAATTTTACTGATTCGTCGATCTATAACTAGTCTAAGAGGCATAAAGCTGAATTTTACAATAAATAACGAAGACGCCCAAATCTAAGAAGCGCAAGTTTTGGAAAAATTTGAGGGAGTAAAGAGTACAAAACCTCAAGTATGAGAGGGCCGAAGAAATCTCCGGACGTCGATGATCGGAGAAGATGCTATTGACTAAGAAATACAGTGAAAGGGACGACCATACACCAAAATCGCCTGAGGAAAATCGAATGAGAGTAGCTCAGAGGAGTCTTTCCCACTATTTTTCTTCAACTGTTTTGCCTTTTTTTGTTTTTTGGGCTTTCGTATTTATTTTGGTGTCTAATTTTTAACTAATACTAGTATATGAAACGAATTATATTTTTACCAACACAGATTCGATTCTATATCGAAATTGGTTATTTATTTCAGGCCTAATATGTAGGTACAATCATATGGACAACAAAATGATGAAATATTTGTAAGTTGTAACTAATTTTAGGCTCTCTAAAATTAGATGTAAAACAAACAAAAAATGCAAGTAACAACATTATAAGTAAGAAAGGTCAAATTTATATTGTTGGATCTTTCTTCATATTCTTATCGGTCGCTAATTAAACATGTAAAAAGCCGCTGAAAAATCGAATTTGTATGTTCAAAACATTAATTCAAAAAGGCTGCAACTCTTTTCATTTGTTAGAGAACCTAGTACCTACCATTCATACCTAGTACAATTCGTGCAAGTTTTAATATCTATAAACCTCTCTTTTACTTTCACAAGTACACTAATACTAATATTTTAGAGTGTCCATCCCCGAGAACATCACAATTAAATGAAAATTTATTAGACGTACGATGAACTGACTAAGATTAGTTTAGGGGAACTATATATTTTAAATTAAATTAAAAGCATTACTAAACATGAAATTATGAGTTTGGTCGATATACCGTTAGTACATAGTACATAACACATAGTACATTCCATTCATTTGTACTTTTAGTACACATGGCTCTTTGATAGACACAAATTTTAGCTTTTGTGGAATTACGTGAGTCTTGTTTGCTGTGATGATGTCAAGAGAAAGTGATACTAAAATATAGTCATGGGGTTTTTACAGTTGGACGAGATTTTTACACATTTTGCTTTGTCATTTTACAAAACGAAGTAAATATGTATTTCCAACTATACCATTATCATATCATCACCAAGAAAATCCAATGTTCTGAGATTCCTCTTCATATCCACCAAAACAATCATATTCAAGAAAAACTATTATCAATCCGAATATTATGAGTCTTCAAGACCATATATGTGCGTTTTTGTGGAAGACCGTGCATCGTTTGAGATGCCACACTCTATGAGCCTGCTTCGAATAATCGAATCCTTAAACTCTCACTAAAAACACGGATCATGTATTCATATCCAATCAAAATCTATCCACCAAAGAACACAATGTTCATGAACGGTCTAGGAAAAACAGTCCGTAAAACCAAGCTCTCTATAAGTTTATAGGTTACTACTACTAGTAGAAAATTAGAAATCTAAAATGGTTGTTTTGGAAATACTGACCCCAAAGAGGTTCGTGCTTTGACTTTCAAACACGTCCGCTAGATTTTCAGTAGTTGACATGACACGTCTGTTTTTTTGTCCGACGAGTCTCAATTCTCGAGCCTTCTCAAGCTCTTAAAATCTCAAATAACGACCCAATTATAGACGGCCACGTAGATATCACACGTCTCAATACCCAATCATAGATGGTCTGTGACGATGTACGTTGTGAGAATAGCAAGACTGAATCTCTTTTTAGGTGGTGAAACACAGATGTAAAAAAGAGAGATATATTGAAATCAAGGAGACAAAAACTTAAGAAAAAAAACCAAAAAAAAAAGAGAGAGGTGAAATTGATTTTCTGCTCGCGATCGTCATTTCAATTTCTAATTAGCTTTCCTGGTGTTTCTTCTCCGGCGTAATCATGGTATGAATGCGATCTCGATCTTTGCCTATAACACTTAATATGGTTTTGTTTTGTCGATTGCATAATGAGGATCTGAATTCATGTTTGATTGGCTTAAGATATGCTTTGCAGCTCCGATCTGAGTCAATATGTGTGGTATTATCAATGATTTTGAATTTTGAGTCGGATTAGCTTTACGTTATGCCAAATTGAAAATTTTAATCTATTGATTAGTTGGAAAAGATGGATCTGTTTTCGAAATTTGAACAGATTAGCTGAGTTCTTATCTGCATTGTGTCTATTGTTCTTATGATTCCGATGCATGGCCGAATTTTACCTGATCTTAGCCCAATTTCTCTGCTAATTTGCACAAATACATGAATTGGTACCCAAATTGGATGCTTTGTTGAATGAAGAGAGATTCTGATTTTAGTAATATGCTGCATGATCTGGAAATAACCATTACTAATGCGCAGAGGCAGATGTATAATGATGCTTCTTATTACTGAATGGGGTTGATTTTAAAAATTGTTGCAGACAACCTCAAAAAGACTAGCAGACAGGAAGATTGAGAAATTCGACAAAAACATTTTAAAGAGAGGATTTGTTCCTGAGACCACCACCAAGAAGGGCAAGGATTATCCCGTTGGTCCCATCCTTCTTGGCTTCTTTGTCTTTGTTGTCATTGGATCATGTGAGTAACCTCTTCTTCTTATTCCAATGCCTAGCTTTACTTGCTCAGAACTTACTACTCTATGTTGAGGGCACCAAATAGCTTCTTAAAGTTAGGCTTCACGCTTCTTGATTTGGACATTGATGTTAGTTCTACAATTTCTTCTTTGTCCCATGATATATAACTCCAGTAACGAGCATAGTCTGGAATCTGAATCATTTGATTATACTTTGTGTATGCGTATGTTACTATATTTGTTAACCTTCTACATGATTTGTTACAGCTCTCTTTCAGATCATTAGGACTGCAACTAGCGGAGGCATGGCATAAACCAAAACACAGTCAAGCTAGAAGAAGCAGTTTTCAAAATGTAGAATCTTCTTCTGTCTCCTTTCTTTTTCTCTCCTTATACTGTAGAATGTGTCAACTTTCTGTTTACTATATCATGTAATGAAGATTATTTGAGTTTTTTATAATCCAAGTATCCAACGCTTAAGTATGTTCTTCAAGTTAGATGCTGTTGTTGTTATGCTTCTGTTCACTTGGTCCGTCAAATACAAAAAGTGTTAAATAGTTCCTTCTGGACTTGTGTACTTTTTATGAAACTTTGCTCACAGGTTTAAGAGGTTCCACACAACCCAAAGTTATTTATTACAATACAGAACGTTTTGTATATTACAGTCTCGAAAATCAAAACCGAAATAAAACAACAAAAAGAAACCAACCGTGTGTGAACCGTTCGAATACAACCTCAAAGCTGGCCAAGGAAATTGTACCAGGAGAAAAGATGATCAAGCCCTAGCTGTAGGGGAGGGATGAAACGCTGTTCCGCAAGCGATCCAAAGTCTTTTCCTCCCACGAGGAACGGTGCAGCCAGGGACCTTGGTCCATTCCCTAGTCACAGCATTGTAGGTTATCAGACGGTTCATCTGTCTGGACCTCAAGGACAATAATATCAGACAACCTTTGTTGCCCAGACAATTCATCCTAATGTGCTTTCCGTAAAACTCCAAGCACCATATGTTTGGCATTCTGTCAACCTCCTTCCACAACAGTGTCATCTTCTGCAGCTCCCATATGCAAACGCAAGTGGCAGCGTTTTTAGTCAGTAGACCCACCAGCATCAACCGCTCTCCGCACGCAGCCAGCGTGTGATCGCTCAGGTCTGGTGGGCCAGGTATAATGAACTGTTTCCATTTCCCAGAGACCATGTCATAGGACAATATCCCTTCGGGATCTGTTAACATGAAGTAAAGTGTGCTGTGGATAGCCACTGGCTGTGACTTAAAGTTGAGCAACACCGGGAGCTTTATGTTGGACGGGATGGTCCCTCGTTTGGTCCACACATTACTCAGGGAATCATAGACTTCGTACTCTCCTTCACATCCAACCCACAAGACCTTATACCCATGACTGGTGGAGTTTCCATTCAGAGTCATTCCTACCGCAACACGAGACCAGACCTTGAACGACCTAGCAGGCAACTCCCTGAAAGACTTGGTAAGCGGGTTGCTCACGTAGAAGTTCCTATGACCAATGTCGAGGAAGCACACTAGACCTCCTGCAGAAGCCATTGGCAAAACAATACTCTTCTTGGGTAGTGCTGGGATAATCGGATGGTGCCATTTCTTCAAAGAAGGGTCGTACACTTGTCCTGAGTTGACATTCTCGTGGGTTATGGTGTAGAACCATGGGATGGTCTGAGGAAGCTCAGTGAAGCATCTGGAGAAGCTATCTGAATCAATAAGAGCATTCCATTTACGGCAAACTGCACGGAACTGGAAAAAAGTAGCCATTGGTAGTCTGGAAACAACGTCTTCAAAGAGATCTTGAGGGAATTCCTGCCATATTTCTTGATCCATGTTCCCACTTATCTCATCTACTTCCGTACATGATTTCCCTTGAGTCCGTTCTTTTCGAGTTCGTTTGACGGGAGGCTTGACAGTTTCTAACATCTTGAAGATCCCAGGCCTCTTTCCACCAGCCATTACAATATCACAACAATCATCAGCAGAAGTATCCTCAATACAGGGCAAACACCATCTGCCATAACAGAGAAAATTTATCTCAGGAAAACAACACAGGATCCTCTTTTCTAAAAAATGAAATCATTCCATTGGAAACAAAGACTTGCCCTTAAACCAACCACAAGTAAGTATACCAGAGAAAAAAGGCAGCAGTAAACCAGCTAACAGAACAACCCTTGTTTAGTCCAAGTATTGGGAACACTACTTATTCAAAAAGGGGCAAATAAATACATACAATTAGATGCTTTTAGAAGTGAAGCTGGAGAGACAACAACATATAAAGGTAAGGAAGGCATTGAGCAGGTAGTTTGGTATTGACCCAATGATGGACTACTAAAAGCACAACAAGACTCGATACAAAATGACAAAAAATTTGGAGGCTTGGTGGCAGCAGTGGAATGGAATGGATTTTAGTAAAGAGATTATTTTTAGCACAATGGCAAAAAATAAATGCACTCTTTGTGACCAAATCGAGTCAATTCATAGATCAATTTTCCTCCTTGAGCTAATTGAAAAGCAACTGAATCAATAGAAGAACTCAACATAAGGGGATTTGCATGATTCTAAGGAACAATCGAAATTGAACCATAAGCCCTAAACAAAATGGAGCAATCAAAAAAGCCCCTAAACCAAAACACATTACGAGGTTGCCCCAAATTGCAAAAATAGGATCGAAACCCATCCCACATAGATCTAGCCACAGAGAAAAAGAGAGAGAAAGATATTCACCCGTTCTGATACTGAGGATGGTGGAGAACCAAAAATGACGGAGAAGAAGACGACAGAGATGAAGAAGAAGAAGGAGGAGGAGGAGAGCCGTTGTGCAAGAGCTCTTGAAGCTGACCGATGAGCTGTCTAAGCATGGCAAGCTCTTCTTCCATGCCCCAAACAAAGAGAGCTTAAGAGAAGAGATCAGTAATGGTAGCAGCAGCCATTTAGCATATCGTCGATATGAAGAAAATGAAGAGCTCTGGGGGTTTGGGGAATTTAACCTCCCACCATCATTCTTCGTCGAGTTCTCTCTTTCTCTTTCTCTCTTAAAACAAAACCATTCCTTTGTATTATCTCTGAATTGTCTTTTTCTCTCTCTCTTTTTTTTTTTGCTTCATCTTTTTCCATGGTCAGTTGGCCCCATATGATTATTTCTTACCAATTATTCCATCCTTCTCTATCTCTCTCTTTTCCACTTTTGCCCCTCTCTTTTTTTTCCTCATTCACTTTATTCTTTTGTACGTTATACTTTTTTTAATACAATTATTCTAAACAACATACACTATAGTTCCATTTTATTGTAATAAAAATAAAAATGTTTCTAACAAGAATAAAACAAAACAATTTTGTAATAAAGAAAGACGCGTGCTTTGGTAATAAATTGGTAATTATGGGTTTTTCTTTTTAATTTATAAAGAGGATCATTGAGGTTGCGGCAATTATACTAAATCATGGTTTCTTCCACCTTTGCTTATGATATATATTTTGTAATTATACAAAGAAGATCTAACTTTTTTTTTTACTTTTAACATATTTAAATTACGGATTTAACGTCCATCATTTTATCTTTTGATACAATTGTGTATCACTGTTTTTACTGCATTTCGGCTTTTTACACAATTGAGTGAGTGAGTAAGTATGAAACCAAATTACTATTATATCACGACTTCATTTATTTTGGAACCAAATAACTCTAGGTAAGAATAAGACAACTTGAATCTTATTTTTGTGTCATCATCGTTAGAAGAAGACTACGAACAACTTGATTCCAAAAGTTTATTTTATTTGTTGTAAGAAAGAAAGAAAGTCACTGAATCAATGTGAATCGAATGTAATAAATTGCATGTGCATAATTTTGCCTTGTTCTCTTTTTCTTTTGGTGTAATAATTATATTTTTCAAAATCATTCCACAGAGAATGTAAAGTAGTCGTAAAGCGTGGGGGTTCATTTTTCTCATCCCATCAAATATGCTTTGTTCAATCATGTCACTTCCATTTAACATTGCAATTACCTATATATTAAAGATTAATCATGATTTAACTCATCATAACCTCTCTCTCTTTGTTTCTTTTTCTCAAACTATTCTTACATATATATGGCCCAACTGCTATAAAGCGGTAAAATACAAGTTATTGGTCAAGAATAAGACTAAAGAGAGATTGTTGTGGTTCAGTTATAAGTATGATTGGTAAAAGATAAAAAGGTAAGTGATTGAATACAATAGTTGATAGATTCTTCAACAATGAACAAGTTTTTCATATCATTTGCCAAGTAAAGCATATAATAAGTTCAAATTCGGATCAAAAGATATATTGACGGCTACTTATCATTATTGTGTCTCCTAACTCTTGGACTAAGTTGTTCACGTCAAGACTCTATCACGGGTACCTTCCACCAACCGCATGGTGTCTCTCCCTACCAATCCATCAGCCGAATCTATTCAACTAAACTCTTCACAGATCAGATCTTTCGTTCACCGAACAATTTGGCCGAGGGAAATAGTTTCACCAATTCAACGTTAAATAGTTTAACGGTGCTTGTATTTGGTATCAAGACAATAGTAAAGAGTGGATATTAGAAAAAGACTCAAAAATTCTTTCAATAACATGTAGTCAACAGAAAGTAGTCACATTCTACAGTATAAGGGAAAAAAAGAGACAAGTCAGAAGAGAAGAAAGTGATGATTCATCAATTTGAGAATTGCAATCTTCCAGCTTGAATGTGATTGGGTTTAAGCCATTCCTCCACTAGTTGCGGTCCTGATGATCTGGAAGAGAGCTGTAACAAAAGCATATACAAGGAAGTTTAATAAACATACACATAGTATAATCAAATCATTCAGATTCCACAAAGAATTTTCAATAAAAGGGGGACAAAGAAGAAATTCTGGAAACCAATGTCTAAATTTGGACTTAAAATCAAGGAGCACAAAGAAGAAGAGGTTACTCACATGATCCAATGACAACAAAGACAAAGAAGCCGAGGAGGATGGGACCAACAGGGTAATCCTTACCCTTCTTGGTGGTGGTCTCAGGAACAAATCCTCTTTTCAATATGTTCTTGTCGAATTTCTCAATCTTCCTGTCTGCTAGTCTTTTTGAGGTTGTCTGCAACAATTTTTAAAATCAACCCTATTCAGTAATACACATTGGTAATGGTTCTCTCCAGATCAACCATATTACTAAAATCAGAATCTCTTTCGTTTACACTCACCAAAGTATTTAATCTGGGCAAAGCCAGGGTAAGATTTGGCCATGCATTTTAAATCAAGAAACAATACATACTATCAAGACAAAAACTCAGCTAATTTGAATAACTACATTTCGAAAACAGATTCAAACTTTTTCGCATCTGTTAGATACAATTCTTTTGGCGTGATGCGAAATTGCCCGTGATTCAACAATATTCAAACATAGATTAAATCATTGATAAGACGATCAAATCCTCAAAATAATGAATTTCACATACTGAATCTGTGAATCAGATCGGAGGTACAAAACACAATTCTAGCTAATATAACATGAATACCGATAATAAGAAACAATCGAGATCGCGGGCTATACCATGATTACACCGGAGAAGAAGCGAAGAATTTCTTTTCTCCTTAGTCTTTGCGCTTTCGTTTTTTTTTTTTTTTTGGTTTGACT
>Ga0041059_1000656_pt1 | contig 26691 bp, 31 predicted proteins | sample AraColnosormetaG_FD_56232 | JGI IMG/M metagenome (GOLD analysis project Ga0041059, IMG submission 56232) | Arabidopsis roots microbial communities from North Carolina, USA - Col MF nosort | ecosystem: Host-associated > Plants > Roots > Unclassified | place: USA: North Carolina | collected... | reverse complement strand
AAAAAAAAAAAAAACTAAAACTCCTATATAAACAAAAAAAACCAAACCTTTTTTTTTCTTCTCATTCAATCTTTGTTCCTTTCACCAAAACCCATCAAAGATCTTTTTTTTTTCTCAATTATTGTGATAATGAATTCGATGTTTAGTGCCTTCGACGCCATGTGTGCAGAGATTATGGGAAAGAAAGTCACCGCTGCTTCTTATGTCTACCGCTCTGAACGCAATTCTGCTTCTTCTTCTTCTTCCGTCGGCGGTCAAAACGCGTCTTTGTCTCTCAAGAAAGATGAAAAAGCTTCAAAGAACATGGATTTACCAACGAAGACACCGAGGTTTGCTCTTGAGCTCGATGGTCTTCATTGCTTCGAGACTATAGTTCGTTCTTGATCAATATCAAGATTACCAATTTTTGCTGAGTTTTTTTTTCTTTTTCTTGTTTTGTTCTGTTTCGATTCCTTTTATGTAAATACAATTTTGGAAGATTTAATTTCTTGATTAGAATCATCATCCTTATGTGATTTGATTCATCGTTTCTGCTTTACTAATTCATGAATTTGTACATATATTAAAGAAAAAAGAAGACTTTTTGTTTCTGTTCTTCAGATTCTTTAGCAAAGAACCAAACTTTGCAAGAATTTAGGGTTTATGAGGCAAAAATTGGGACCTTTTAGATGATGTCTGTAATGTTAAACATGTAACATCAATCATAATCATAACCTAGACTAATAATCCATAAGAAGAAGAAGAAGCTGAAAACTATACATTACAGAGAGAAAATATTTAGAAACTACTATGCCAAATTGCTCCATCGCCTTCACCACAACGTTGATGTACTTCAAGCATTCTATCTACGGATTTGCAGATTCCACTACAGCTCCAATCGAACGATGCTGCGCAAGGGTTTCCTGCTTGACCCTTCCACTCACAATCTGCATACAAACAAAAATAGTTACTAACTTGATGATTCTTGAATGTAATCTCATTTGCTTGTTTGATGTGTCATGAGCTACGTTTTGTGTTTACCTAAAGGTGTTCCACAGCAGAGGCTTCTATCGTCGATATGTTCAACATCGAGACCAATGAACCAAGAACCTAAAGAGACATCTTCATTTGCATACTTGTGAAGTAGTTGCCTGAAAGGATATGATGAAATTGTGTGAATCAACCTGTGTGGAGAATAGGAGAGGATGATTGTTAAGTAATCTGAGCTGAGAGGGTTTACCGGTTAACTGAGATATAAGTTGCTAAATCTTTGGAGATTGCATAGATTTGTCCAGTTGCATGTCTGAAGTATTTGTTTCCTTCTTCACCAAACTTCCAATATTCTGGCTCATGGTATTTGACTCCTCTGCAACGCATTATCCGGAAAAAAAAGAGTCAACTCTCTGTGTGAAAACATGAGCTTGTGATAGATGTTGTTGCTTACTTTTGAGCAAGGACAGGTCCAGACTTCATGCAACCAATGTACACTCGCGGTTTTGATCTGTGGCGAGCCAATGTAGAACCAAGCATTCCTGGATGATGACTAAACTTTAACTAAGCTTTTCTTGGAACAGTATTTGTATGCTTTGAATTTGAAAGACATGAACTGACCGAGATTTACGTGAACATCATCATCCACTTTGATGTAGAAGTCTGCATCCCATTTTGCAACAGCAGATGAGAAGTATATTTGGGTTTTAGATGATAATTCATGATAACCTTCTATGTGATTCTGCAAGATTTAACTTTTCATCAACAAATAGAAAAGAACAGAGAAATATAAGCATGTGGACGAGAGTATTTACCAGTCGAAAGAAGTCTTTGTGTTGTTCTTCTTCAGCTTCAATGGTGTGGTCCAAGACTCCTCCAGGAGAAGAACTATTAGGAATAATTGACAATATGTAGATATCAAATAACAGTCAATATCTAGTCAATGTTTGAAACCAAAGACAATGTCAAATTCTACCTGTGACCTATAACAAATCTCATAATGATTCCCTTCTCTGTCTCTAATCTTTTCAATTCATCCCCTGCAAAAAGGTTGAACAAAGCAAAACGCTTTTTCAACACTTTTGTCACATATGCTATGGAAAAAGAAGAGCTGGTTTGTCCTTATTGAACCTTTAGGAAGCCAAGTTCCTCTTATGGAGTCTCTTCGTTTTCTGCTACTGAAAGCAGTCATGATTCCCATCACAAAGAACATCCGAGGCCGAATCTTCGATTGGTCTGCTACTGTTTTTGCAACAGCTGGAGATCCATCTCTACCATCAGATCTTGCTGCTCGAGCTGTAGCTAGTTCTACCTCAAGAGAAGAAATTGTCTTGTCTAATGTCCTGTAGATAAAATGCATAATCAATACATGTACTGTGTACTACAAAGCCATCTTTAATATCAAAACAAATGGCACTTCACTTGATAACATCATGAGTATGCGAAACTCGAGATAGAATGTCTCCTTCCTGAATAAAAGAAGCATGCCAAACTCAGATTAACTGCAATAAATTGGAACGAATCAGGTGATGTAACACACAATGTCATATCTACTTACCTTGCTCTCACAATCAACAAGAGGATTAAGTGATCTAGATTGATCATTTTGCTCAGGTGAAGCTCTCTCAATGCCATCTACGGTTTCAAAACTTGCCAAAAGCCTAACGAAAGAATAGATGTAAGATCAGAAGCTAGGACATTAAAGTGATATTCATCAACCTATAAGGGCTTAAAAGCTCAATATAGAACTCTTTGGATCGATATAGCTCTTGTTTTATCTTCTAAAATTGTCTAACTGTAACAAAAGGATCAAGCTTCTTCTAGACACAGAACCAATAAAAGCAAACTTGTAATAAGAACTAAAGCTACTAACACAAAAGAAGAATCACAACAAAGAAAAAAATCATCTTTTTCATTAGAGTAAACCAACTTTATGCAAATTTCTGCATCAGAATGTTCCAGATTCACCAATGTAGAGACAGAACATACACTAGGAGAGACAAAGTTACAGACTTTTTTTTGCTACATCTAAACGAAATCCCCTAAATTTCATTAACAGTAACAGTAACAGCAGATTCCACAGCATTAGCAATGATGGAGAGAAAGAGAGAATGAAAGAACCTGTTAACGACAAGAACACCAAGAAGGAAGCTAGAAATACAGAGAACAAAAACCCATCTAGCTGAAACACCAGAAGTTGCAGATTTCTGATACCTTCCCATTCCCATTTTTTCTTTAACTCTTTTCGAAAAAAAACTCTTTAATGAGAGAAGAGGAAAGCTAGTTTCTTTATTTTTAAGGTTGTCTTAGCGAAAACAACAGCTGAACTCATCAAAACGACATCATCGTCGTCTTCTTGGATGAGCAAAAAGAAAACAAAAAAAAACTCAAATTATGTCCGTAATTGATTCCTCCTTTTCTTTCTTTCTTTCTTTTTTAAAAATCTTTTTTTCACTGCACTCTGAATTTTGCAGTGGACTAAATTCTTAACAAGAAAAGGAGATTTTTTTTTGTTTATCTTTCTCTTTTGAGTTAAATCTTTTTATGCAGAATGCTTTTGTCTTTAATTTCGAATATGTGGTTTTTTGGTTGCTCAATCAAAAGTCATTATTGCTGGCGAAAGGAGTCGCGTGATTCGCAGCTTCACTGTTCTGTCCGTCCCAAGACAAAAAATTGCGAATTTCCAATTTTGCCCCTATATTCTCTATAATCTACAACACCACCAATTTGTTTTGTTTTTGGAATTTTAGATACTCTTCACTAGATCTGCTCTTCACGAAATTATTCTAAATATAAATTATATGTCAAAATTTCAAAATAAATAAATACTACACATAGCTTTTACTATATATTATAATTTTTCTCGTTATACATATTCTTTTTTCTTTTATTTTGTGATACTAGGTAGAATCTCGAACGTAATAGATTTATGTGATCTCTAATTAGGTGACGATTGTCTTTTTTTTTTCTCATCTATGTTAACTAATTTTCATTTTTGTTTCCTCTTATATTCGTACAAATTCTAACCATACTAGATACTTTATGTTTGTTACATATACAAATAAAATGTCCATAACTTTGCTTAGTGTTGTGGATCTAAACCACTTTTTCTAGCTAAATTACATTGTACTATGAGACAAAATCTAAGCGTGAGATTAGTTTAAGGGGCTCGACGTTATTAATCTTCATAAAATAGATCAATGTTTTGATGCAAAGATTAATATAATAATTTATGTATCTTCGACTTTTTAATCATTATATTTAGACCAGGGTGGCCACCAAACTTCATTAAATATATATCTTATTCTGTATAATGATTAGTACCATTTCCCATCAATTTAACGGAATTATGGGTTGAATCTACAGATAAGCACGTTAATACTATATTATAAAGTTCCATACTTATTTCGGCCAAGGCACATTACTTTGAACCAAAGAAACATCTAAAGAAAGACGGTTGATTTTAAATTCTCTTAAATATGATATGCTACGTTATTCATCGACATGATCAGAATTGTCTTGAACATTGATTAAATGATTATCATGAACTATTAAGGGACAGGGAAGTTTTTTAATGCTCAACTTTGTCATGGTACTCCTTCTATTAAGGCCTATGACAATAATATAGTTTATGAATCGAAACTAATAATCTAGAATTTATGCATTTTATGTATTTTTAGATATATATTTTTATCTTTAAAGCTAGATAAATGTCGATATATTATAAATTTATAATGTGTTATATGTTAACAATAAAAGTAACTAGCCATTGAAAACAAAATATCGTTTCTGTATGTAATTGTAAAAAAATGTTGGATTTAGATAAAGATTGTTGCTTTTAAAACCTGGAAAATTAATTAACATTTTAGACAGTTTTGTGTATTATAAACGGTCAGTTAATACAACTTAAATGATCTAATAGATATTCATGTTTTGTAAAAGTCATAATTGTAAGGGACTAATTCTTTTGCCAGTAAGGAAGTAACACTATTTTTTTTTAAGCTAATATTAAATTATATTTAAAAGAAATAAATCAACGTATATATAAATTAATACAAATTGTTTTTAAATATAGAAACAAAATAAATCATTCTTCATTGTGTGTCTTTTGACGCAAATGTTTTTTGAAGCAAATCAATCTTGTAAGTCTCCTTCATACTTCAACTCTCACCCATTTATCGTACTTAAATTTCAATAAAAGCACAAATAAANTAAATTTTTTTTAAACTAATAATATGGATTCTCAAAAAAAAAATAAAAAAAAAAATAGTAATTAAAATTCTCAAATTTCGAAAATAACAAAAATAAAAAATTCTCACCAAGCTCTTGGACGGGAGACAAGGATATTATAGTCAGTTTCGCAAGAAGACGAAGGTGTGGGGAATCATGCAGTGCTGCACAATTCGAAATTCAAAAAAGTGGGTTGCATGTTCTTGAACCGGCTTTGGTCGAGTGATGACAAAATTGGACCAATTGGTAACCGGAAGAAAGAACAATTGAATAATCATATGATTATAATCTGTTCTAAGACAATTCTAAATTCTTCAGAATACCATATTTTTAAGTTTTTTGTAAGAATATCATTATTAGCAATAATACTCTCTATACTGTACATACTTCAAAATTTATGTTATCCTTTCATATTTTTTTGAGCAAAATTTTCTAAATTATCCTTATCTCTCACAAGTCACAAGAAGAAAAGTAAACTATCAAACCACAAATAATTGGTTTTTGTTGAGTAACTTAATTTATTCAACAAAAATATTCTAGCATAAAATATATTTTTAATCAAATGATTTCTGTTTCATGTAACATTTAAAATTAAGATTTTATCTTAACAATTAAAATTATCTTCCGCATTCAATCAATCAACCTAAGTCAATGGCTAATATTGACTCTTGAAGAGCTTATATTTTAAATGGGCCTTAAATCCGAATCAAAAGCCCAATAAAGCTTCGAATCATCTTCTCCGATAGTATCACATCCTTCTTTTCTTTTTTTTCCTTTCATCGGAAAATTTCAGATGCTCACAAATTTTGATTTCACGAACATGAGTTTGCAGAAGAAACTTATCTTTTACAAATTACAAAAACGAGTCTCCGTCGTGACGGTCGGCGACGGCGATTTCGTTCCTGCTGCGAAAAGATTAAACGATTATGTAGAAAGGATTGGCATGGAAGGAACACACTAAGTAAATCACTGCAGATACTTTGAATTCAATACTTGTTAAGGTTCGTGTTCTCATTTCCTTATTTCAATTTCGTTGAAAATTCTGAGAGAACAAAGCATTATTGACCACGCAAAAGACGAAATTGAGTTTGACGAAGACGTTTTGATTTTCTTCTCCACTCGTTGTGATTTGGTCTGCAAGAAAACTAAATCACGTTTTCTATATAATTTAATGGTGCTTTCTCAAAAGTCTTCAAGTTAATTGCAAAATTGAAACACTGTTTTTGCTGGGAATGAGGAATTGTAGAGTATTACTTGTCTTGGTGCTAAGTTTGGTTATAGTTTTGAATGTTGTACGAGCTAGTGATGAAAGCAAGGTAAGCTTGATCTTCTTCTTTACCGAAAAAAGAGAATAGGTTATGACCAAGTTTTGGTTTTGCTGTGTTGATGATTATATAGGTTCATATAGTGTATTTGGGTGAGAAGCAGCATGATGATCCTGAGTTTGTTTCAGAATCTCATCACCAAATGCTATCGTCACTTCTTGGAAGGTTAAAACCTAGCTACTTGATAAACTATTCAACACCATTATGTATCATGCTGTTGTTAACAATGGCTTTTATCTTGTGTTACAGTAAAGTGGATGCTCATGAATCAATGGTGTACAGTTACCGACATGGATTTTCAGGCTTTGCTGCCAAGCTTACCGAGTCACAAGCCAAGAAACTTGCTGGTACTCATAGCTCTCTGTTATCTTGAATTTCACCATGTCTTTGGTTTCTTAGTAATTTGATGATAATGATTTAAAATTAGTAATTTACTTTGTTTAGCTGAAATTTTGATTGGTAATGCACTTTTGGAAACAGATTCTCCTGAAGTTGTTCATGTCATGGCGGATAGTTTCTATGAACTCGCTACAACTCGAACTTGGGATTACTTAGGTCTTTCTGTTGCCAATCCAAATAACCTCCTAAATGATACAAACATGGGTGACCAAGTTATCATTGGCTTTATTGACACAGGTATAAGTAGTTCTCATTAGATCGTAGCTTGATCTTAATTCATGTTTCAGATCGTACCTTTATTGAAGCGCCTCAATGACTTGGCATTTTGTGTGGCTATAGGAGTGTGGCCAGAGTCTGAATCATTTAACGACAATGGGGTTGGACCAATACCAAGCCATTGGAAAGGAGGATGTGAATCAGGAGAAAAATTCATATCAACAAATTGCAACAGAAAGCTCATAGGAGCCAAGTACTTTATCAACGGCTTTCTTGCTGAAAACGAAGGATTTAACACCACAGAATCACGCGACTACATTTCCGCTAGAGACTTTATTGGACATGGCACACACACCGCCTCTATTGCTGGTGGTTCATTTGTTCCTAACATAAGCTACAAAGGACTCGCTGGAGGAAACTTGAGAGGTGGCGCACCGCGTGCTCGCATAGCGATATACAAGGCTTGTTGGTATGTGGATCAGCTAGGCGCAGTGGCCTGTTCATCTTCTGATATCTTGAAAGCAATGGATGAATCTATGCACGATGGTGTTGATGTTTTATCACTCTCTCTCGGCGCTCAGATTCCTCTGTATCCTGAAACTGATCTGCGTGATAGGATTGCTACTGGAGCGTTCCATGCAGTAGCAAAAGGCATCATAGTTGTTTGTGCAGGAGGGAACTCTGGCCCAGCGGCTCAGACTGTGTTAAACACTGCTCCTTGGATCATAACAGTGGCTGCAACCACTTTGGACCGGTCCTTTCCCACACCTATTACACTTGGGAACCGCAAAGTGATACTGGTAATGCATATGTGTCTGTTTTCTTTAATCAACGAAACACACCCCAAATCTTGAAACTATCTGATTATGAGTTTTTCAACTGTTAATGCAGGGTCAGGCACTGTATACAGGTCAAGAACTTGGCTTCACCAGTTTGGTTTACCCAGAGAACGCAGGGTTCACCAATGAGACCTTTAGCGGGTATCATCAAATTTCGTGTTCCTTGTTAAGACTTACATGCAATGTTCAATAACAGTTTATGTCAGTTATCTGACATTTTTCTAAATATGTACGTAACATTTTGCAGTGTCTGTGAGCGCCTTAATCTCAACCCAAACCGTACAATGGCAGGGAAAGTTGTGTTGTGTTTCACAACAAACACACTCTTTACTGCTGTATCGAGAGCTGCCTCTTACGTGAAGGCAGCCGGTGGTCTTGGCGTGATCATCGCAAGAAATCCAGGTTACAATCTCACTCCATGTAGAGATGATTTCCCCTGTGTAGCCATTGATTACGAGCTCGGGACAGATGTACTTCTCTACATACGCTCCACTAGGTATGAAACTATAAATAAGTAATACGTTATCAGGTGTTTCACTCCATCCAAGAAACATAGAATTTTATGAAAAGTAGACAACTTTCTGAATCAGTAAATATCTTTTGGCTGGATATTGTGGTTTGCAGATCACCTGTTGTGAAGATACAACCTTCTAGAACACTCGTTGGACAACCTGTGGGGACAAAGGTGGCAACTTTCTCATCAAGAGGACCTAACTCGATTTCCCCAGCGATTCTTAAAGTATGTCCGGATCCTAATTTTCAGATTTTCTGCATCAGATGTTTTCAAAAACAAGAAAATGTAACGTTTTTTGCAATGCAGCCAGACATAGGGGCACCGGGAGTGAGCATATTAGCTGCTACATCTCCCGATTCCAATTCAAGTGTAGGGGGATTTGATATTCTTGCGGGAACATCGATGGCAGCTCCAGTTGTTGCGGGAGTTGTTGCACTTCTTAAAGCTTTGCATCCTAATTGGTCTCCTGCTGCATTTAGATCAGCTATTGTCACTACAGGTTCTTATTTTCACTCAATCGCAGAACAACCGATCAAAAGCAAAGGGCAAAGGATACACTTGTCTCAATAATTGTGTTCACTACTTTGCAGCTTGGAGAACAGATCCATTCGGAGAGCAGATATTTGCAGAAGGGTCATCTCGCAAAGTAGCTGATCCGTTTGATTACGGTGGAGGCATTGTGAACCCTGAGAAAGCTGCAGATCCCGGTCTCATATACGACATGGGTCCAAGAGACTACATTCTCTACTTATGCTCCGCCGGGTACAACGACTCATCTATCACTCAGCTTGTCGGTAATGTAACAGTCTGCTCAACCCCCAAAACTTCCGTTCTTGATGTCAATTTGCCGTCAATCACCATCCCAGACCTTAAAGACGAGGTCACTCTCACCCGAACCGTCACTAACGTTGGAACAGTCGACTCTGTCTACAAGGTCGTGGTCGAGCCGCCGCTTGGCATTCAAGTGGTTGTGGCACCGGAGACACTAGTGTTTAACTCCAAAACCAAAAATGTCTCCTTCACGGTCCGTGTATCAACTACACACAAAATCAACACTGGATTCTACTTTGGAAACTTGATATGGACAGATTCTATGCATAATGTGACTATTCCTGTGTCTGTGAGAACGCAGATTCTGCAAAACTACTATGATGAGAACTGAATGATTCTTATTACCTTGAATAAATTGTATTAAGCAAGTTCATCTGCCTTGCTCATATGTTAATAAACCAATAAGACAAATCGACTTAGTGGTTTTTGCTTTGGTATAACATTATTACTCCTCACGGCATTTTCCTTCCCGTGCCGTATGGCCGCCTTGTATATTGATTGCCGATAATGGACTGTAAGTAATCTTGTTTTTACCATGGAGGCTTTTTCTACATAGCTTAGGATATTGGGATGGATGATACCAAGTAGTGCACTGCCACTACCAGAAGAACCAAGTTTTTTACAGATTCTCAATCATCACATAGGAGCCACGGTGGCTTTATTTGCTGGTAAGCTCTGTCGAATCCTGTCTTGAATCTAAACTTTCTTTAAACTAGAATATAGTTGACCTTCTACTGAGTGGAAAACATTCTTTAGTTTATATGTGACTGAAATAGAAGAACATGCGAAAAGACCATGTCCAAGTAATGTCAACATTCTTGGAGAAGACATCTATATATAAACATGTTCGTGCCTCCTCGTATAGTTTCCATGTAGATTGAAAATTAATGAAACTTTCTTTGTTTGCTTGGAATGAGGAATTTTAGATCATCAGTTCTTGTGGTGCTAAGTCTGATAATAGTTTTGAATGTCGCACGAGCTAGTGCTAAGAGCAAGGTAAATTTGATAGTTTTTTTTATCATACATTGAACAAAAAATAGGTTTTAACCAACTTCTGGTTGTTTTGTGATGATGATAATTATATAGGTTCATATAGTGTATCTGGGGGAGAAGCAACATGATGATCCTAAATTTGTCACAGAATCTCATCACCAGATGTTGTCTTCACTTCTTGGAAGGTACACAGCTGATTCAATTCCAATGGGTCGCATTATGTCTAAAGCTCTTACTGAAGAGTTTTATTCTTGTGTCACAGTAAAGATGATGCCCATGAGTCAATGGTGTATAGTTATCGACATGGATTCTCAGGCTTTGCGGCCAAACTCACCAAGTCACAAGCCAAGAAAATCGCTGGTACTCTTAACTCACACCCATGTCTTTAGCTTCTTAGCACTCAAATACTTTGATCGTCTGAGCTGAATGTTTTCATTGCTGATGCATTTTTATTCTGCAAATTACAGATTCTCCTGAAGTTATCCATGTCATACCGGATAGTTACTATGAACTTGCAACAACGCGGATTTGGGACTACTTAGGTCCTTCTGCTGATAATTCGAAGAATCTCGTAAGTGATACAAACATGGGTGATCAAACTATCATTGGTGTTATTGACACAGGTACACAACAATAGTTTTTTTCATTACATTCTAAATTTTACTTTTGTTTCCGTTGTGTTAGATTTCTTCATTTTAGCGTCTCAATGACTTGCAGTTTCGTGTTATTGTAGGAGTGTGGCCAGAGTCTGAATCATTTAACGACTATGGGGTTGGACCAGTACCGAGCCATTGGAAAGGAGGTTGTGAACCCGGTGAAAACTTCATATCAACAAATTGCAACAGGAAGTTGATAGGAGCCAAGTACTTTATCAACGGTTTTCTTGCTGAAAACCAATTCAACGCCACAGAATCCCCTGACTATATATCCGCTAGAGACTTTGACGGCCATGGCACGCATGTCGCCTCCATTGCGGGTGGTTCATTTGTTCCTAATGTAAGCTACAAAGGCCTTGGTAGAGGAACCTTGAGAGGTGGTGCACCTCGTGCTCGCATAGCAATGTACAAGGCTTGTTGGTATATAAACGAGCTAGACGGAGTGACATGTTCATTTTCTGACATCATGAAAGCAATTGACGAAGCTATTCATGATGGTGTTGACGTTTTGTCAATCTCTCTCGGTGGTCGAGTTCCTCTGAATTCTGAAACCGATCTACGTGATGGGATTGCTACCGGAGCATTCCATGCAGTCGCAAAGGGCATTGTAGTTGTTTGTGCTGGTGGTAATGCTGGCCCATCATCTCAGACTGTGGTAAACACGGCTCCTTGGATCTTAACAGTGGCTGCAACCACTCTAGACCGGTCCTTTGCCACACCTATTATACTTGGGAACAATCAAGTGATATTGGTAAAACAGAGTAGCTCTTCTACAAATGTCGTTTCTTCTTTTCTTTAATAAAAAAAACAAGTTAGGCCTTCGAACTCTCTGATTATGGGTATTGTTACTGCAGGGTCAAGCAATGTACATAGGTCCGGAGCTTGGCTTCACTAGTTTGGTTTACCCAGAGGATCCAGGGAACAGTATTGACACCTTTAGCGGGTAATTAATGATAACAAATCTATTGGTGCTTGCTTAGAAATTTGTTCAGTTTCCCTAAAGAACATTATTCTCTGATATCCTTCTGAATACGTAACATTTTTCAGTGTCTGTGAGTCCCTTAATCTCAACTCTAACCGTACAATGGCCGGGAAAGTTGTATTGTGTTTCACAACAGCAAGAGATTTCACTGTTGTATCCACAGCTGCGTCTATTGTGAAGGCAGCCGGTGGTCTTGGCCTGATCATTGCAAGAAACCCGGGGTATAATCTCGCTCCATGTAGTGATGATTTTCCTTGTGTAGCCATTGACAATGAGCTTGGGACCGATATACTTTTCTACATACGTTATACTGGGTATGAAACTATGAATTATGATCTTCACTTCTTATATTAGCACATGCTCAGTTGTTTCATTCCCTTCAAGAAACACATAATCATAAGAAAAAAAATACAGATCACCTGTTGTGAAGATACAACCTTCTAGAACACTCGTCGGAGAACCTGTTGGGACAAAGGTAGCAACTTTCTCATCAAGAGGGCCTAACTCGATTTCCCCAGCGATTCTGAAAGTATGTCTGGATCCTTATTTTCTGACTTATCAGTTTTTCTGCAATATCTCTAATTTTTTACACAATGCAGCCTGATATAGCAGCACCCGGTGTGAGCATTTTAGCTGCTACATCTCCCAATGACACCCTCAATGCCGGTGGATTTGTTATGCGTTCAGGAACATCAATGGCGGCTCCAGTTATTTCAGGAGTTATTGCACTTCTCAAGTCTTTGCATCCTGATTGGTCTCCTGCTGCTTTTAGATCAGCCATTGTCACTACAGGTTCTTTATCTTCTTGCAACTAGAAAAGCAAGAGAAACTTGAATCCCCCTTCAACTCAATAATCTTCTTTATTTTGTAGCTTGGAGAACAGATCCATTCGGAGAGCAGATAGCTGCGGAAAGTTCATCCCTCAAAGTACCTGATCCGTTTGATTATGGTGGAGGCCTCGTGAACCCAGAGAAAGCTGCAGAACCAGGTCTCATACTCGACATGGACTCACAAGACTATGTTCTCTACCTGTGTTCCGCTGGTTACAACGACTCATCAATCTCTCGGCTTGTCGGTAAAGTAACAGTCTGTTCAAACCCCAAACCTTCTGTCCTGGATATCAACTTACCTTCAATCACCATCCCAAACCTCAAAGACGAAGTCACTCTCACCAGAACCGTCACTAACGTTGGACCAGTCGACTCGGTCTACAAGGTCTTGGTTGAGCCTCCGCTTGGGATTCAAGTGGTTGTTACACCAGAGACACTAGTGTTTAACTCCAAAACCAAAAGTGTCTCCTTCACGGTTATTGTCTCGACCACACACAAAATAAACACTGGATTCTACTTTGGTAGCTTGACTTGGACTGATTCTATCCATAATGTGGTCATTCCTGTTTCCGTGAGAACGCAGATTCTGCAAAACTATTACGATGAGAACTGAATGATTCGTAATAGTTATTTATTACCCCCAAACATTTGTTTCTTACACTTCAGCCTCGTTTAATAAACCACTAATCTCTGTGTTGACAATGAACTAGAATTTAGTTGACCATGTATGTAGTGAGTGTAAAACATTCTTTAGTTTCTGAGTGATCCAATTCCAAGAAAATGTAAACATTCTTTGAAGGAGACATCAGACCTCTATGTATAAAATGTTCGTGCTTCCACAACCAAACCTTTTTTTTTTTGCTTGGAATGAGAAATTTTGTCATCAATTCTTGTGGTGCTATGTCCGATAATAGCTTCGCTTTGCTTGTGTTGTGATAATCTCAAGTAGGTTTAGGTTCATATACAGTGTATATGGATTGGCCGAGAAGCAGCATGATGATATATAGTGCATGCTCGTACTACTCACAAGCTAGCTAGCTTTATTATGTATAAATAGTATAATCTTCCGCCAAGGGATTGGCATGGAACATAGTAAGGAAAGTGCTGCAGATACTTTGAAATTATTATATCTTGTTCATCTAGAATACATTAGACCCCACAAAGAAAACAAAACATTCTTGGCCACACAAAGACCAAGACATTTCCGTTTATTTTGAATTTTCGTCTCAGTCTCCCACAAGTCGTACGTAGTATAATTGCATACAAACTAAAACACGTTTCTATATATATATAAATGCTGGTGCTTCTTTAAAAATATTCAAGTAGATTGAAAGAAAGTGAAGGAACACTATTTCTTTTCTGGAATGAGGAGTTTCAGATCATCCATTCTCTTGGTGCTTCTTAGTCTTATAACAGTTCTGAATGCCACACGAGCTCGTTCTGAGACTGAGAGCAAGGTAAAGTGTTCTTTTTTTCTCAGACCGAAAAAAGAGAATAGGTTATGACTTATGACCAAGTTTTGGTTGTGTTGTGTTGATAATTATATAGGTTCATATAGTGTATCTCGGCGAGAAGAAGCATCATGATCCTGAGTTTGTCACAGAATCTCATCACCAAATGCTTGCGTCACTTCTTGGAAGGTACATATAGCTTATTGATCAATTATTCAGTTCATGTGGGTCGTCACATTATGTCTCAAGCTTTTTACCAAGATTTTTATTTTGTGTCACAGTAAAAAGGATGCCGATGACTCAATGGTGTATAGTTACCGACATGGCTTTTCAGGTTTTGCGGCCAAGCTCACCAAGTCCCAAGCCAAAAAAATAGCTGGTACTCGTGGTTGTCTTAAGTGTCACACACACCTTGTCTTTGCTTCTTAGCATTCAAAATATTTGATATTAACTAACACTATAGTTTGACTGTCTAAGCAAGAATAGCTTAATGTTTTCATTGCTGATTCTTGAAACAGATTTACCTGAAGTTGTTCATGTCATACCGGATGGTTTCCATGAGCTTGCGACAACACGGACTTGGGAATACTTAGGCCTTTCTTCTGCCAATCCAAAGAACCTCCTAAATGATACGAACATGGGTGACCAAGTTATCATTGGCGTTATTGACACAGGTATCAGTATATATATTTCATCACATTGTAGATTTTATCTTTGTTTCTATATTTTAGTGCCTCAATAACTTGTTGTTTTGTGTGGTTGTAGGAGTGTGGCCAGAGTCTGAATCATTTAATGACAATGGGGTTGGACCAATACCAAGGAAATGGAAAGGAGGCTGTGAATCAGGAGAAAACTTCAGATCAACAGATTGCAACAGAAAGCTCATAGGAGCGAAGTACTTTATCAACGGGTTTCTTGCTGAAAACAAAGGATTCAACACCACAGAATCACGTGACTACATTTCCGCTAGAGACTTTGATGGCCATGGCACGCACGTCGCCTCCATAGCGGGTGGTTCATTTGTTCCCAACGTAAGCTACAAAGGCCTTGCTGGAGGAACCTTGAGAGGTGGTGCACCTCGTGCTCGCATAGCAATGTACAAGGCTTGTTGGTTTCATGAAGAGCTAAAAGGAGTGACTTGTTCAGATTCTGACATCATGAAAGCAATTGACGAAGCTATACATGATGGTGTTGATGTTTTGTCAATCTCTCTTGTTGGTCAAATTCCTCTGAATTCTGAAACCGACATACGTGATGAGTTTGCTACTGGATTATTCCATGCTGTGGCAAAAGGCATTGTAGTTGTTTGTGCAGGTGGTAACGATGGTCCAGCAGCTCAGACTGTGGTAAACATAGCTCCTTGGATCTTAACAGTGGCTGCAACCACTCTAGACCGGTCATTTCCCACACCTATTACACTTGGGAACAATAAAGTGATCCTGGTAAAGCAGAGTAAATGTTCGCATGCGTTTTTGTTTCTCTCTTGTTATCAATGGAACTCTCTGATTATGAGTATTTTTAATCTTACTTCAGGGTCAAGCAACGTACACAGGTCCAGAACTTGGCTTAACTAGTTTGGTTTACCCAGAGAATGCAAGGAACAATAATGAGACCTTTAGCGGGTAAGTAATGTTATGTTTTCATTGAAAAGATTCATTTTCTGATATTCTACTGAGTCTGTAACCTTTTGCAGTGTGTGTGAGTCCCTAAATCTCAACCCCAACTATACAATGGCCATGAAAGTTGTGCTGTGTTTCACAGCCTCAAGAACTAACGCTGCAATATCGAGAGCTGCATCTTTTGTGAAGGCAGCCGGTGGTCTTGGCTTGATCATCTCAAGAAACCCGGTGTACACTCTCTCGCCATGTAATGATGATTTCCCATGTGTTGCCGTTGACTACGAGCTCGGGACCGATATACTTTCTTATATACGTTCTACCAGATCACCTGTTGTGAAGATACAACGTTCTAGAACACTCTCAGGACAACCAGTTGGGACAAAGGTGGTAAACTTCTCATCAAGAGGACCTAACTCGATGTCCCCGGCGATTCTAAAAGTATGCCTTAAACTTCTCATCAAGAAATGCTGCAATATCTAGATTTTATAGAATCATAAGAAACTCTATTTTCGCGATACAGCCCGACATAGCAGCACCAGGAGTAAGGATATTAGCTGCTACATCTCCCAATGACACCTTAAATGTCGGTGGATTTGCTATGCTTTCAGGAACATCGATGGCTACTCCAGTTATTTCAGGAGTTATTGCACTTCTTAAAGCTTTGCATCCTGAATGGTCTCCTGCTGCTTTTAGATCAGCCATTGTCACTACAGGTATTTGATCCCCTTAGGCCAAAGCAGCAAAGCATTTTATAGAATCTTGAATCCCTTTAACTCAATAATTGTGGTCTTTACTTTGCAGCTTGGAGAACAGATCCATTTGGAGAGCAGATTTTTGCAGAAGGGTCATCTCGCAAAGTATCTGATCCGTTTGATTACGGTGGAGGCATTGTGAACCCTGAGAAAGCTGCAGAACCCGGTCTCATATACGATATGGGTCCGCAAGACTACATTCTCTACTTATGTTCTGCTGGTTACAACGACTCATCTATCTCTCAGCTTGTCGGTCAAATAACAGTCTGTTCAAACCCCAAACCTTCCGTTCTTGATGTCAACTTACCTTCAATCACCATTCCAAACCTCAAAGATGAAGTCACTCTCACCAGAACCGTCACTAACGTTGGACTAGTCGACTCGGTTTATAAAGTCTCGGTCGAGCCTCCGCTTGGGGTTAGAGTGGTTGTGACACCGGAGACACTAGTGTTTAACTCCAAAACCATAAGTGTCTCCTTCACAGTCCGTGTCTCGACCACACACAAAATCAACACCGGATACTATTTTGGTAGCTTGACTTGGACTGATTCTGTCCATAATGTGGTCATTCCTCTGTCTGTGAGAACACAGATTCTGCAAAACTACTATGATGAGAACTGATTATTTATGGATCTCTATGTGTTTGTACGAAGAAATCATTAATAGTCTAAGGTGATTTGAGTAAAACACGTCCCTCTGCGTTTGGATCTCTCAACCTATATTATTTGACCATCTTTTCTTCCTCCCCAAGAAATTTTGGAATAAGCTTTTAGTAGATGGTATGAAATATTCAACAACCACATCAATCATATTATTAATCAATCATTAACAAAATGACACACAAAAAAGGAAACCAAAACAAATAAACGAGTGCAGAATCTAAAGTTTTAGTTGCAAGATACAAAGGCCTAATCAGTTTTCATCATAATAACGCTGCATGATCTGAGTTCTCACAGACACAGGAATAACCACATTATGAACAGAGTCGGTCCAAGTCAAGCTACCAAAGTAGTATCCAGTGTTCACTATATGGTTCGTTAAGACACGAACCTTAAACGAGAGCTTCCTGGTATAAGCATTGAACACTAATGTGCTTGGTGTCACGGTCACGTTAACACCCATTGGAGCCTCAATCACAGGCTTATAAACTGACCCTACTGGTCCAACGTTGGTAACCGTTCTAGTGATAGTAACTTCTTTTGCAAGGTTTGGGATTGTGATTGAAGGCAAATTGAGATCAAGAACTGAAGGTTTAGGGTTTGCACATACTGTCTTCTTGCTGACGAGTCCAGTAATAGATGAATCTGTGTAACCAACTGAACACAAGTAGAGGATGTAATCTTTAACTCCCATATCGTAAACAAGACCGGGGTTTGCTGCTTTCTCTGAATTCACAACGCCTCCTCCGTAGTCAAATGGATCAGCTAATTTACGGTTTGATCCGTCTGCAAAAATGGGTTCACCGGACGGATCTGTTCTCCATGCTGTAGTAACAATGGCGGATCTAATGGCAGCAGGCGACCAATGAGGGTGCACAGACTTGAGGAGTGCTACAATTCCTGCAACAACAGGAGCTGACATCGACGTTCCTGATTTCATAGCAAATCCTTTGTCATAGAATGTATCATTTGGAGAAGTCGCTGCGAGTATGTTTACTCCAGGTGCTGCAATATCAGGCTGTATCCGAGAAAGCAATCAGTGTAATTTAATCAAAAGAAACTAGATGAAACTTCAGTCAAAAGTAACTACATTAAACTGAAGACCACATTTATACCCTATTTATAGTGAGAGCATAGAAAACCTTAAATCTAACTAATATAGCAAGAAGCCATGAACTTATTGTTAGATTGTCCACATAGTAAGAGATAAAGTCCATGATTAAACCTTATTTTCTAAGAATCTAGTATAGGTTATGGTTTTGAGTTCAGGATTTAAAGAATCTAGTTGAGTTTTAGGGTTTAACAGAAACAAAGAATGAAACAGCTAGGTCAGAATTTACCTTGAGAATTGCAGGAGAGATGGAATTAGGTCCTCTCGATGAGAAAGTCGCGACCTTTGTAGCCACGGGAAGTCCAACCAACGTTCTTGTAGGTTGAATCTTGGCGACAGGTGATCTACAAAACCAACCATTTGATATACAGAAGCAATAACTAGGTAATGGTTACAAGTAGATGAAAATATGTATGACTGTAATATACCTAGTGGAACGTATGTAGAAGAGTATATCAGTTCCAAGTTCGTAATCGACAGCAAGGCAGGGGAAACCGAAGCATGGACTAAGCTGATGGCCCGGATTTCTTGCAACGATCACGCCGTAGCCATCAAGTTTAACTACATCTGATGCAGCCTGAATCATGGTACTATAACTCGTCGATTTTGTGAAACATAAGACAATCTTTTCTTCTATTATATGAGCTGGGTTCTTGGCAAGATCTTCACAGACTCTGAAAGTTGTATAAGATTGGAGTTAGACTCATTCGGGAAAGACTCTTGAAATGTTTAATCAGAGAGACAAAAAAAGTTACCCATAAAATGTCTCGTTGCTTGCTCCTGAATCTTCAGGGTAAACCAGCTCGGTGAAATCAATATCTGGACCTTGATACAATGCTTGACCCTAAAACTTAAAAATGTTATACAAAGATTGTGAAAGAAGTAATCTTAATCCTTTTTTGAACTATTGCAAAGCTTAATTACCACAACTGTGACATTGTTGCCAAGTGTAATAAATGTGGGAAAAGACCGATCTTGAGTGGTTGCAGCAACGGTAATGATCCAAGGAGCCGTGTTGCTAATAGTCTGAGAAGAGGGACCAGCGTTGCCACCGGCACAAACGACGGGAATTCCCTTGGCAACTGCATGAAACGCTCCAACCGCCACACCGTCTTGAGTGTCCACTTCCGGAAACAGAGGAACCGAGAAGCCGTTGGAGATCGACAAAACGTCGACACCATCGTGAATAGCTTCATCTATTGCTTTTACCAAATCCGCAGCTGAACAAGTAGTTGCTCCTGTAACTAAGTGCCAACAAGCCTTGTACATAGCTATGCGTGCCCGTGGGGCCCCGCCTCTAGCGGTTCCTCTCCCAAGTCCTAAGTAGTTCGTGTCCGGGACAAATGAGCCAGCAGCTGTTGCAGCCACGTGTGTCCCGTGACCGTCGAAGTCTCTAGGAGAGATGTATTCTGGATTCTCCGCGTGTCCCAGTTGCTTTCGTCAGCACCAAGAAATCCATTGATGAAGTATTTGGCGCCAATTAATTTTCTGTTGCAAACGGTTGAGCCGTTAAAACTCTGTTTTGACACACAACTTCCTTTCCAACGTTTTGGTATTGGTCCAAGACCATTGTCACTGAATGATTCAGACTCTGGCCATATTCCTGTTTTAAAAGTATAAAACCAAACCAGTTTAGTGTAACTTTAGAAAGAAAAAAAAAAAATCGATTTAAGAGGCAAGAATCCCGGTTTACCGGAGTCAACAACGCCGATGATGAGTTGGTCTCCCATGTTAGTTTGGTTTAGAATATTCTTTGGATGTTTTGAAGTGTGTTGTAAGTAATCCCAAGTCCTAGTTGTCTGTAACTCGTAGAATCTATTGGGTATGACATGAACAACTTCAGGTAATTCTGTTTTTATAACAAGATAAGAATTTCATTTAGCCATGGCAATTAAAAAAAAAATCAAACTACAACTATTCTACATCCTAATCAATATTTTTGTCTTATATAAGTAAGTACCTGAGAGTTGATTCACTTGGAAATTGGTTAGTTTGGCTGCGAAAGCTGAGAAGCCATGGCGTCATTGAGTCATGTGCAGCTTCTTTACTGTTATGTATTAGCAAAAAGAGTTACGCATTTTGGTTATGGTTTTTGGTCAAAGTTGTAAATTCTATTACCTTCCGAGGATTGACCAAAGCATCTGATGATGAGACTCGGTGACTGAGTCAGGATCATCGTGTTGTTTCTCACCTAGATACACTATGTGAACCTAGCTAGCAAATCATAATAAAAAAAAATACAAAGTTTAGCTGTTTGCATGAACTCTAAACTCATTGAAGAACTAATTTAACCACCAAAAGATTGAGTAAGAGATTCAGATCTCGGATAAAGTACCTTAGTCTCAGCAGCATTGTTTAGAGTAAGCATTAGACATATAGCCACAAGAATCAGTGCTCTCGTCATCTTGGGTTCCATGAGAGAGATAGATGTAATGTAATTTACTTGATGCATGTTTTTATAGATAAGGTTGAGCTTTTAGGGTGAATTTGTTATGAAAAAGGGTTTAAGGTGACATTGTTTGAACTTTGAAATATATTAAATCATTTTATAATATGAATTTGAGCATGTTTTCATTACAATTATATTGTTAGTTTATTTTCTCTCTTTATATGTAAGGAATCACATAAGAAAGTTCCTCATTTAAAAGTAAATCTACAAACTATTATAATCTTAGTGACTTTCTGCCGCACTATACACCCGTAGAAACGAAGTGGCCTATTGATTTCATCTTATTTTATAGACTATGATTGGTTCCATTTTGAAAAGCAATTGTTCCATTTTATAGAATATGATTGGTCCCATTTTGAAAAAAAATATTTTATTGTTGGTAAAGCAAAAGAAAGACGAATTACAAAACACGAGATCTAATCACTCTGGTTGATGGTCCAATGAACGCGATAATTCTTTTGTGTATTAGTCAATCATCAATATATATAATGGTACACTAAACAAACAAACAAAGGAATGCAGAATCTGAAGTTACAATTACGAGATATAACGAATTAATACAAAGATCTAATCTGTTTTCATCATAGTAACGCTGCATGATCTGAGTTCTTACAAACACAGGAATGATCGGTCACTCCAAGTCAAGCTTCCAAAGTAGTATACAGTGCTCACTCTATGGTTAGTTAGAGATTGCTTGAACGAGAGCTTCCTGTCCTCGTTGTCACGGCAACGTTAACTCGCACCTCTAAAAAAACTTTAACCAAAACCGAACCGAACCAAAATATATATAGAACCAATATACATATAGTTACAATTTTTATAAAACCAAAACACCGTAAAAAATAGAAACAACACATACAAATGTCTCTAATAATGATTAAGATTTCTGGCTAGATGATACATGTGAACATATTTTGTTACTTGAGAATGTATGTAATCTTGGGTAAACTCTCATATAGTTTGAGAACTGATTTAGCCAAAAATCGATTATCCTCTATTACCATGACATTGCAAATGATTGTCTTGGTGAAGCAAGATTCGACTTAATGAAGCAAACAAAAATGAGAGGTGACAAGTTCACCCTGAGAGACTCTCGTAGAAACATGCATTTGCTTTAGGCTACAAAGAGTCTTCATTAAGACTTTTTGTTAGATTCAACGATTTTTAATGTTTCCGGATATATAAAAGATCAATTTGATCATCCCTTATGTTGAGACTTTACCCTCGGCGATATAGTTAGGATAATGGTTTTCCTACGTGGGTAGACGAAGAAATAAAAGCCATTAAGTCATATGAGATAAATCAAGTTAGGTTACCTATGATGTTTACATGATTCGTGCAATATCTGATCGATTGATTTGATATGTGTTATGATCTCTCAAGAAATTCCAAAATCTCTTCTCTTACTATAATCAATCATGAATTCGATGCTCAATACCTCCCGATTCTTATTTTTCTCTCTCTCATCACCGACAATCATCAGAAAAAATAAAGTTTGACACCAATGGCAAAATTTCAAACTTGTATTACGGTGGACGTGGAGTATGCTTGAAAGTTGACGGTGGACGTGGAGTATGCTTGAAAGGTGACGGTGGACGTGGAGTATGCTTGAAAGGTGACGGTGGACGTGGAGTATGCTTGAAAGGTGACAGTTGCGACTTCAACCATTCTTATACACTTCCTCGGCGTGAAGAGGTGGAAAAACACCAAATTGAGTTATTCAAAGAAGAGATTCTGAGTTACATGAGGAAGTGGATCTCTCCGCATGAATTTCTTCAAAAGGTTCTAGATTTCAACTTGAAATCTCTGTTGGTGGATTTGGCAGCCACATTCAACGTTCGCTACCCGGAGAGACAAAGACTTCTAGTATGATCCTTTACCAAAACGGAATCATGGCGTAAGTTGTTGTTTGCTTCTTACTTCGGCCTTGGTGTCTTATGCAGTTTCAGCCTCGACAATCATTTATATAAACAAAGCAAAGAGATTATTTGTATAGACTAAAAAATTCATTATAGGTTATTATTACTTTTTTCTCTTATGGATTCTCATCTTCTCATTTCCCCCTTTTTATCAATTGCCCTATATTTGGTTTTCTTCTTCCTCAAGAAACTTAATCATAAGCTTTTTAGTAGATTGGGATGAATATTCAGTAGCAATGTTATCTTTATTATTAATCCATCATTAACAAATCCAGTAGATTGGGATGAACAGAGTCAGACCAAGTCAAGCGACCAAAGTAGTAGCCAGTGTTCACTCTATGGCGAACACACGGACTTTGAACGAGAGCTTCCTCGTCTTAGCGTTGAATACTAATGTGCTTGGTGTCACGGTAACGTTAACACCCATTGGAGCCTCAATGACAGCCTTATAAACTGACCCTACTGGTCCAACGTTGGTAACGGTTCTAGTGATAATAACTTCTTTTGCAAGGTTTGGGATTGTGATTGAAGGCAATTTGAGGTCAAGAACTGAAGGTTTAGGGTTTGCACAAACCGTCTTCTTGCGGACAAGTCTAGTAATGGATGAATCTGTGTAACCAACGGAGCACAAATATAGAACATAATCGTTAACTCCCATATCGTAAACAAGACCGGGTTTCGCGGCTTTCTCTGAATTGACAACGCCTCCTCCATAGTCAAATGGATCAGCTAATTTACGGTTTGATCCGTCTGCGAAAATGGGTTCACCGGATGGATCTGTTCTCCAAGCTGTAGTAACAATAGCAGATCTAATGGCGGCCGGAGACCAATGAGGGTGCAAAGACTTAAGGAGTGCTACAATTCCTGCAACAAAAGGAGTCGACATTGATGTTCCTGATTTCATAGGAAATCCTCCGTCATAAAATGTATCATTTGGAGAAGTAGCTGCGAGTATGTTCACTCCAGGTGCTGCAATATCAGGCTGTATCAGAGAACAAAACAAGTCTCAGTTTAATCAACAAACTAGATGAAACTTCAGTCAGAAGTAACTACATGAAGACTACATTTAGGTATACATTTATAAAACCTAAAATTTAACTTACAAAGCAAACATCTTTGTTCAAAGAATCTGGTAAAGTTTGAGACTTATCAAAATCAGAGAATTTAGTAGCTAAGCTTGGAATATACCTTGAGAATTGCGGGAGAGATGGAACTAGGTCCTCGCGATGAGAAAGTCGCGACCTTTGTAGCCACGGGAAGTCCAACCAACGTTCTTGTAGGTTGAATCCTTGCGAGTGGCGATCTACAAAACCAACAATTGGATATACAGAATCAATAACTATTCTTTGTCAACCGTATTATTTTTAACATTTAACCAATATAAACCTTAAAATTTTGGGACAATGATCCTTCCATTTTGACTCATCAATAATCGTGTGAAATCGTATTTACTTAAATAAAAGAGTACATAAAAGTTGTGAAAAAACCGAAGAAGTATAAAAAAACACTGCTAAAAGTTATTTGAGAAATGTATTTTGATACTGCATTTAATTGAAAGGTATTACCTTGTTGACATAGTGACGGCTCCGCTATAGTTCCAGTCGTCACTATGCCACCACCCAAATTCAAATCAGCATGATCTTGACAACAACAAAAAACAAAAATCTCTTCCTTGGTCCATAATTCCATATAATGTACTCGTTTTCATGCAACATTTGATCCTAGACGACTACTACAGACAGTAAATGGGCTTGATCTGGAATCTTACGCCTATTTATTTAGGCCCATTAAGCCCATAAAGTGGGAGAACTAAAAAAGTGGATAGGATTTGTGAACTCGCTCTTTAGCTTTCACTAACCTTCTTCCTTCACAGTGAATCAATGGCGTCTTCTTCTCTATCAACTCTTTGCAGCTCAACTTCTTCTTCTCTACATCCCAACTCCAAACTCTCACATTCTCTTTCAGCTAAATTATCCTCCAAAGCAAATGTTTCCGTCCAATTTCTGGGAAAGAAACAGTCTCCGCTTCTCTCCTCAACTCCGAGATTTCTCACTGTTATCGCCATGGCTCCACCTAAACCCGGAGGCAAAGCTAAAAAAGGTACAATCTTTTCGCTACCCATTTCCTTAAAACCTAGAAATTCTCTTAATTTCATTGCTTGATTGGTGTTGTGGGTTTGGAATTTTTGTAGTTGTGGGAGTTATCAAACTTGCTTTAGAGGCGGGAAAAGCAACTCCGGCACCACCGGTTGGTCCGGCGCTTGGTTCTAAGGGAGTTAACATTATGGCTTTTTGCAAGGATTATAATGCAAGAACTGCTGATAAAGCTGGTTATATCATTCCTGTTGAAATCACTGTCTTCGATGTGAGTTTTGTACTCTCTCTACTACAAATCTTGAGTTTTTGTTTGATTAAGCTAAAGAAGAGTAACATTTGTGGTGGTAATTGGTTATCAAAAATGTGTTTTGCAATGTTTATGTGTATTTGGTATTGATTCATAACTTGTTATAGATTGGTGATGTGTTTCGAGTTTTAGGTTTATGAGATTGTTTATGGAGTTTGTATGTGTGTTTGCAGGATAAGAGCTTCACGTTTATTCTCAAGACCCCGCCTGCTTCGGTTTTGTTGCTTAAAGCTGCAGGTATTCTTTTGTTGAACCTGAATGAGTATTGTGACCAATAGGTTTATCTCTGTAGAATTGATCTTAAGGTACTTGCTTGAATCATATCTTGCTATTTGCAAAGCCTAATAACTTGAGTTTTGTTAGATCACATTATACGTGTTCTCCTTCTCAACCATATAGATTCAAATTTATAGCGTGGTAGAAGAACAAAATCATTCATGCCATGTATTTTGTGATGTTGTTTTCTGGATATATAGATTGAATGACATAATGGTAATAAGTTGTGGCAACTCTTACTTTTATTTTTCTTGTCTGTTCCTGGGAGTTTTGGGATGTTTGACGTTTGTTGGTGGAAATAGGTGTTGAGAAGGGATCAAAAGATCCACAGCAAGATAAAGTTGGGGTGATAACAATAGACCAGCTACGCACAATTGCAGCAGAGAAGCTACCCGACCTGAACTGCACGACCATTGAATCCGCTATGAGAATCATTGCAGGAACTGCAGCTAACATGGGGATAGACATTGACCCTCCGATTCTTGAACCCAAAAAGAAAGCAGTTTTATTGTAAAAGCCTGGTTGGTAGTTTCTATTCCATAATGCCTTATTCGTTTCAAAGTGTAATTTTCCAACATGACGCTTAAGAGAGTTCGATATAATGATGCAACATGTATGTGTTTTTTTTGTTTTTATCAAAAATGAAATTTAACAAGTGCAACTTGAAACGCATGAATGGTTTACAGTCTCAAGAATTGGTAAGGCATGTAATCATTGTGATTGTATACGAAACAGAACACAAATAAGGGATTATTTAATGCCAATGACCATTGTTTACCTCTCGTCTCTATACAAACCAAAGTGTCTTGTGTATTCAATTCTGATGAGCCGCTTATGTATAAGAGGTGAGACTGTTGGCTTTAATCCTACCAATAACTTCAGCTGCATCATGAAGAGTAGACAGAGATTCTGGCGGTTGAGGGTTTCTTCGTAGAGGTTGATCGATTCTTAATGTCCTGTGGATTTTAAGTTCCCAAAACTGTTGCTTAGGACATACAAGATCGTTCAATGTCCAAGAAGAAACCTGAGCCGCTACAATCATCGGTCTAATCTCTTTAGCAGATGAAGTTATTTGTGGTATAAAACCCACAGTTTTATCATGCATTCTCACATATCCATGATCCATCTGTACACAATTGGCAATTCTCAAACAATTATAGCGTTTGTTACAAATAAAATTCTTAATCAAGGTTGGTTCATTGTATCTTAACCATTCTTTAGTTCCTGTCTTCCAGAGTCTTTTTTTTTTTTCTTTAAACTTTAGGTTT
>Ga0041059_1000655_pt1 | contig 26692 bp, 21 predicted proteins | sample AraColnosormetaG_FD_56232 | JGI IMG/M metagenome (GOLD analysis project Ga0041059, IMG submission 56232) | Arabidopsis roots microbial communities from North Carolina, USA - Col MF nosort | ecosystem: Host-associated > Plants > Roots > Unclassified | place: USA: North Carolina | collected... | reverse complement strand
TTTTTTTTTTTTTTTTTTTTTTTCATAAATTTCCAATAAAACGAAAAAAGGTAACTTTCAGTAACTTTCTATATAGGATTTATGATCTACATGATTTTTTTTTATAGAAAGTGTGTAATATCGCACATATATAGTCCACTAAGACAAATAATTCGAAGTTTCTTTCTTTTATCATCATCAGAAATGAAAATTTGATACGTCGATGTCACACACAATAATATGGCCATGTTTACGAGTTTGATTGGTATTTAGAACATTTCCTGGATATTAAAAAAAGTTATAGGAGACCGAGATACGAAAAATCTAAATATTTATATATGTAGAGGTGTATGCATGCACATAAAGTCGTACAAAGCAATTACTTTAGCAATATGATTTATTTATTTTTAAAAAAGGAAAAAGTAATTATGTTATAATTATAAAAACTAAAGTATCAAATATAATTTGTTGTTCGATAAGTTATGCAAGCATTCTATGAATAGTGTGTAAATAAATTATAGAATTTCAATATTAGTAGAGTCCTAAATCCTAATAAAGACAAAGTTCCATTCATTCATTTGCAAAAAATTTCCTTTATGCACTATGGCAGACAAATTCAAAGTAAGAAATTAAAAATTGCCTAATAAAAACATCTTTTGATTCCCCGGGCACAAATCCTCATGTCAGCTTTTATTTGTCTGTATGATATTTTTATTTTAGTAAGTTTTTTTCTCATAAAGAAAGATTCCAAATTAAATAAAATAACCAATCAAACTTCTTTTATAATCCCAAAACCTTATGAAGAAGCCTTCATTTTCATTTCATCTCTTCTTCTCTTTCACTCGAACTCACACAGAATTTTCCAAACTATTAGAGGAAACCATTAAAATCAAGAAATCTTCCAAAAGGATAAAACATCAATGGAGATTTCAACAAACCCACCATCATCTTCTTCATCATCTGTTTCATCTTCCATTATCAATGGATCTTTACATCATCACATCATAACTAGATCTGATCATTATCCAACAACTTTTGTTCAAGCTGACTCTTCTTCTTTCAAACAAGTCGTTCAGATGCTCACCGGAAGCTCCTCCCCAAGATCTCCAGACTCTCCGCGTCCTCCGACGACTCCTTCCGGCAAGGGTAATTTTGTGATTCCACCGATCAAAACCGCACAACCGAAGAAACATTCTGGTAACAAACTTTACGAGAGAAGATCACACGGCGGATTTAACAACAACCTCAAGAACAGTCTCATGATTAATACACTCATGATCGGTGGTGGTGGCGCCGGAAGTCCAAGATTCTCGCCGAGAAATCAGGAGATTTTGTCGCCTAGCTGTCTTGATTTCCCCAAGCTTGCACTTAACAGTCCCGTGACGCCGTTAAAGCAGGGAACCAACGGAAACGAAGGCGATCCTTTCGACAAGATGTCGCCATTATCGGAGGAAGAGAGAGGTATCGCAGACAAGGGTTATTACCTGCACCGGTCTCCGATTTCAACTCCGAGAGATTCTGAGCCGCAGCTTCTGCCTCTGTTCCCGGTGACTTCTCCGAGATTATCGCCGGAGATGTAGACTGAGAGACCTGTTTATAAATTTTTACTGCGACTGGAACTTTCATTTCTTTTTTAACTTTGCTCTGCTTTTAATATATCGTTATCCCTGTTTCGGCTTATTATACTATTTACTTTAAAATAGTAAAATATGCTAATTAAGTTTTTAAATAAATAAATAAAGAAAAGGAGAGGTGAAAGATAAAATTTACAACTAGTAGCTTGTGATTAGATGAAAAAATTACGCTACAATTTGAAAAATAAACCCTTGAATTTATTAAAGAACAATGCATGGTTAAATTTTTAAAAGGAGTTACCGTTGAAGTTTGGATTAATAGTAATAATAAATGTGTAAGGGATTTGTCTTTTGCTGATTTTGTTTACGTCAACAGAGAGATTTGTCTTTTGCTATTTGACTAGTTATTCTTTGCATCATCAACTTACAAAAGTTATCATTTCACGATTTTAATCATTATCTCTTAAATTTGTTCGTCATCGATGATAAGTTGATAACTTGACAAAATTCTCTGACGTTTTTCTTTTGAATTTCCCTCAAACTTTTGGTTAGTACTTAATAGATAGAAGAAAGATATATATGAATTTTGATATTTGATCCAATCAAACCAAACAAGTAAGTAATAATGGTTTGTCTTGGATAACATTTCTTCTTGTCGCTTTACTGCAAGTGATAATTAAATTTGAAACAAAAAAATTATAAAGAAAATTGATTAGATAACAACATGGTAACAACACCTTATTGATTTGTTGAAGCTAAACTTTATTTAGTACAATATCAAGATTACAACACAAGGTCGCTAATGATGACCAGTAACTTCATATCTACCAAGAAACAAAGGAACAAAGAAATAATCCAGAAACGATCCACACAGCATTTACTGTTCTTGTCTTGAGTGCTAAACGTTTCTTCTTTTTGTTTTTTTACTTTGGTATTTGCTTTCTCAGAGCCGCGGAGACAGCTTCTGTGTAGCTTCACGGTAATCATAAACTCCTACTCCTCGTTTTCTTCCTAATCTCCCAGCATCAACGTATTGAACAAGAAGAGGGCAAGGTGCGTACTTTGAGTCCCCAAGTCCCTCGTGCAACACTTTCATTACGGACAAGCACACGTCTAGACCGATTAAGTCCGCCAACTCCAAAGGACCCATCGGGTGGTTTGTGCCGTGTTTCATTCCGCTGTCAATGTCTTCCTTTGTAGCTACCCCTGTGTAAAGTGTGTGGAACGCTTCATTGATCATAGGCATGAGGATTCGGTTCACTACGAATCCCGCATAGTCTTGTGAGCAGACTGTTGTCTTGCCAAACCTGCAGGTTTCAGGGATATACAGTTAAATTTAAATCTAAAGAGAGTAACTGAATCAGCGATTTAGTTAGTTAAACCGCGCAATCAAACACAAGAAGGCTATTTCAAGGATGTCCTATAATCAAATTGTTCTCGACCTTAAAAGAGATTTGTAATCTGCGTTCGAGTGACCCAAAGGTAACAGTTTTGATAGATAATGCATTTGATTTCATTCCAACATTTGATACTAAGTTGAAAATATCTCATACAATGTAAACTTTATTTCAAGAAAATATCAAACCTTTCAGCCAGAACTTTTGTAGCAAGAAACGTCTCTTCTGAGGTATCTGCACCGCGAATGATTTCAACCAGTTTCATTATTGGAGGAGGGTTCATAAAGTGCATTCCAATGACCTATAGACGATAAACAAACACTTAATATAAGGTTCGAAATGATCGCACCTGAAAACTCATGAACAGATAAATAATCAACTCAAGCAGAGGAAGTAAAAGAGTCTTAAACCTGGCTGGGTCTTCTCGTAGCAGATGCAAGACGAGTAATGGATATAGAACTTGTGTTAGAAGCTAAAATCGCAGAACTCTTAGCTATACCATCTAGATCCTTAAACAGCTTCTTCTTAATGTCTTCTGATTCCACAATGGCTTCAACGATGATATCAGCAGAACACAAATCTTCAAGATTCGATGTTAATCGTAGACGATGCATAGCATCATCACCAACTTCCTGCAACATACAAAATCACTCTCGTCTTAATAAATCACCACAAATTTCTCCCATTTTACATTTTCCTAAATCCTGCAAAATATATCAAAGTCTTAACACTATCATAAAACTAACATAGGATCGTGAAGTAGCCTAAGAATCAATATGCGTGAGCGAGCATACAAATCAAAAACAGTACAGGCTATGATTTGAATATGTTTGCTAAAACGGTGATCTCTCAATTAGTTGATTCGACGGAGAAAGAAATACTTAATAAATTGAAAATCTAAATTACAAGGAGGATCTTGCCTTGGAGATTAGACCTTTGGAGACGAATCGTTTGACGGAGGAGGAGATAGCTGCGGTGGCTCGAGAGAGGGCATCTCGATCAGCGTCCATGAGCCAAACGTCGAGGCCACTCGTGGCGGCGAGTTGCGCGATTCCTGAACCCATTTGTCCAGCACCAACTACTCCGACACTCTTCATCTCCGCCATTTTTCTATCTGCTTCTTTGAATCGCCGGCGATCGTAATCTCTCTGTTCTGTTATTCTGTAGTTTCCAGATTAAAGAGAACATTTTCCAGCTATGCTTCAGAAACTGGGCCCTAACTAACTATAATGGGCCTAAATGGCTACAACGGGCCAAAATATAGAAACGGCCCAATAATAAGGATATGGGAACCGTCTCGAGCACGTGTCGAGAAGTGAGACATTAACTGAGAAACGTGTCGTACGTTTGTCCACGTGTCGCTGGTCTGATACTCCCACCATTCCACTGACTTCCGTAACCTTTGGATCTTCGCTAACTACTTCTTAAGCGAGTGAGGGATAATGGGAAACAACAGATTAAAATCTAATCAAGACAACGAAAATTAACAATGGCGACTAGGTTTTTGGTGAAGAGACTCACGGCGGTGAATGTTTCAAGAACTCCTGGGGGAGATTTCTCCGGTTATGCTCTCCGACAAGCTACAATCGGAATCAACCACTTCTCAACCGGATTTAAGCAAACGGAGGTGTGTCCACTTTTCTCGTCAAAAGTATATATTTATTTGGTATTATCGCTAATAAATTACGGATTTATTTGTAGGGCTCTACTCATGACGATAAGTCCACGACGAGTTACGTGGCAGACAAGGCAAAGGAAGGGGTGAAGAAAGCGACCGACGCAGCCGTCAGCACGGGTGATAACATGAAGGATGCGATGGATGGTGCGTGGAAAGCGGCTAAGGAAACGGGTCAAAACATTAGCGATGCGGTTACGGGCGATGATGATGACGGCAGAATTCAAGAGGATAAGGTCGCAGTGGAATTGAAGGATGTGCAACAGCCTGTGGATACGACGGAGTATAGAGGTGTGGAGGATCTACATCAGCAAACCGGCGGAGAAGTTAAGTCACCCTAAGCTAATGTGTTAGGGTGTCTATCCTTTCTTTCATTGTTGTTTCAGTGAGAGGTTGCTTGTGCCTCGTGGTTCAAATTAAAGGTTTATGAATGGACCGTGGCTTAGATCGCATTACAATTTACTCTTATTACTAGTTGAACTAAAGCAAAATAAACAACTACTCCGATTCTCCGAACAAATTTCTAGATGTTTTTTTCTAAAATTTATATGCACATACATTATCTCATAATTATTTTACGTCAAAATCTCCCAAATATTTTTCATCAAAGGATAATACAAATATGATGTGATTGCATGCAAGAACTGATACGATAAGTGGGTGTGTAAATTGACATATATCTACGGAGTTTTGGTGTGGGGTTGGGACTGAACACAGCTGGATCGCATAGTCTGCAAGGAATCTCACGTTGGCAAATATTTAAAGCTGGTGTCATTGAAAATTCCCGTAAATGGAGGGACAAATTCTCTAGGCTTACGCTCTAACAGATCAGACACCAATCGTGTACTATTATTTACTAAAACTAGTAATTCAACTTCTTCCTCTAAAAACAATCAAAGTATTTATATACACAGAAAAAAAATCAAACAATTGTGAATACATAAAAATATGAACTATCACTAGTCCCATTTGCTTTTGTTTATAAACGCCTATCGTGAACAAATCTACAGTTCTAACAAATTTTTAATGTAAATATATTTTAGTTATTTAATCCATGATTCTGTCATATCCAGTTTTTGGCATCTATGACAAATAAACATAACAAATGCTCTTTGGTTCTGTAGGGGACAAGTGGAACCGAAAACGAGAGGAGGCATCTCTGATATTTGGTGTAGTAGTGGCTTAAGGATAGCTACGTGCGTTTTGTTTCCTTACGTTAAGTGACAAATGCGAAGCTAGAAAATTTCGCCATGAAGGAAATATGACTGCATAAATATATTCTCCACTTCAGGGTTTATACGATAGCATCTCTTTTTTTCCTCTTTGTAAGTTCGGGTTCGAATCTGTTTTTTTTATTGTAGGGCCAAAACTTGAAAGTGGCCCGAGCAGACGGAGACGAGCATTAGCTTATCATATCCTACGTTAAGTTCACTCTGTTTTTTGTTAAATGGTGTGTTCACTTTGTTCTTTACATGATCTCAAAAGGACCACTTCTTGCCCACACAAAAAATTACAAAACAAAAGCAAAACTATATCCTTAAAACTATAACGTATTCTTTGAATTTTAGGGTGCTAAGAAAAAATTAATTATAAGGACCACCAACAATTGAAAATGAAGGAAAATCGAAGGGGAGATGTGAGAAAAAAGGGACAACGCTTATTTATTCTGTTATTGTAAATAACAACCCCAAAAGCTTAGGTCATAGACTCGAGACATGAGTACAGTTTGGCATGTGAAACCTTTTATGTCCTGTCTCTTTCACTACCCACTAATTCTAACTATTTCATCTTTCTTACACTGCCCTATTGTATAACAAAAAACATTTACAACAAAAAAAAAGAGAAGCAAAGAAAGTTTTTCACTGTTAAAATTTTATTCCCAGAAAGAAACAGACTTAGAGATAATCACAGAGTTGAAAAGGAAAAAAAGAAAAGAGTAACATAGAGGTGATAATTGCATCTTACAGAGGAAACGCCCATACTTGTGATTCTTTCTTTAGCTGGTCCAATCTCAAAGACTCTTTACTTGTTTAAGTGACCAGTAAGACTTGCGATGAAAGGGATCTGCAGTCTGCAGAGGTCTCTTCTCCTATCAAAGCAAAAACAAAACAAGGTTAAAAGTTTTTTTTTTTTTTAAACCTTTATCGTTATTATTACTCTTTTGAGCAGCTAAACTTTAAACCTTAAACATCAAAGCTCTCTATCATAAGAATATAGTTCCACGTGTCGTTTGCATTGACCCTTTATAGCTAAAGAGATCTCATTGTTTACTTTTAATCTCTGATTTTGCACTCCCACAAAATAGCATCTTTATAGGAAATAGTGATAAATGCCTTGCACCCGAAAGAAAGAAAAAAAGTGCAAAGGCATCAACTAAAATGCGTTGATATGCTATGGTCCAGAACAGACGATATTCATGCTGCCAACATCATATACCACAGACAAGGCAATTTTAAAACCAGATACAAATCAGTATGTAATAATAAAGACAACGATGTGTTTAAACAGAACATAACCATTTTACCTCTCATCCTAAGCTAACCTTAAATGCCTATACTCTAGATGGGTCCAACAATAGATGACCACTAGGGTTGCAGGAAGAGGAATCCAATAGTCTACATCGACAAAGGATGTCACCATTTATTAGGACCTTTGTCTGTTTCTAGAGATATATTATAAAGTTAGATGAGAAGACCATGGGTAAATTATGATATTCCAGCTCTTCTTCCCTGTACTATATGTCTACAGTTGCACTGATCAATAAGGTTCACCTTAATTACCTAGAAGGACATCAATGTTAAAAACAAAAGGGTCCCCAATTTGAATAAGAAATTCAAATTAAAATTCAAAACAGTAAACCCGGAAGTACAATATACAGCTCCAATCTTGTATCAACTATTAATTGCATCAGAAGAAACCAAAACCACGAAAGGCCTATGAAATAGTTACAAGAAATTTTTCACTTGTGTAATTCCAATCTATTGACCTATACTCTCCATTTTTAATTTCTTCTTTTTTGGGGAAGCAAGCACATCACGTAATCATGTACTTATTCCACCAGAGAAGCATACAAGGACACAGTGGTCCATCTCCCGACTTTTCTTCCTCTTTTTAAACACTTCAAAAAACATTCATTCCATACCCCCAAAGCCCATCCTTCAACATTGCTTCCTAACCAGAAATCCACCATCATCTTCCCACGAATACAACTTAAAGCTTTACCAGAAAATGGAGGGTCAGAGAACACAACGCCGGGGTTACTTGAAAGACAAGGCTACAGTCTCCAACCTTGTTGAAGAAGAAATGGAGAATGGCATGGATGGAGAAGAGGAGGATGGAGGAGACGAAGACAAAAGGAAGAAGGTGATGGAAAGAGTTAGAGGTCCTAGCACTGACCGTGTTCCATCGCGACTGTGCCAGGTCGATAGGTGCACTGTTAATTTGACTGAGGCCAAGCAGTATTACCGCAGACACAGAGTATGTGAAGTACATGCAAAGGCATCTGCTGCGACTGTTGCAGGGGTCAGGCAACGCTTTTGTCAACAATGCAGCAGGTATGATTCTTCCCTTCAGTATTACTTTATACAAAGTATTAAGTAGGGGTTTGTTTTCAATTTGATTGTTTTGATGGTTTTGAGCAGGTTTCATGAGCTACCAGAGTTTGATGAAGCTAAAAGAAGCTGCAGGAGGCGCTTAGCTGGACACAATGAGAGGAGGAGGAAGATCTCTGGTGACAGTTTTGGAGAAGGGTCAGGCCGGAGAGGGTTTAGCGGTCAACTGATCCAGACTCAAGAAAGAAACAGGGTAGACAGGAAACTTCCTATGACCAACTCATCATTCAAGCGACCACAGATCAGATAAACCCTCCCGCTCTCTCTCTTCTGTCATCTACATATGCTCTATCTACACTCTTATTAGACAAATAATGGCATCTAACAATGTCAAGAAAAGTTGGTCATGGTATTAAATCCTACACGGATATATAACTATAAACCTCTAGTCCCCTCTATGCTGTCCTGTAATGAATATCTATCCGGAAATGTATTCGCATAGTCTTGCGTCTAATAATGTTTATTGATTTTGTAGGTTTGATTATATATGATTGTAATGTGTTTTTTACTCTCGAGTCTCGACTTGATTCTTATTTGCGTAACGTCTTAATTGAAAAGGCTTATAATACAGATTCAAGTAAAGTGTTAGAGTCGCTCAAAAGAAGAAGAAAAGACTAACCGAAAGCTAATGTCACTGAAATTTCACGACGACGACTGAGATATCGTCTGAGCTTTTCCTTGCAACAGCCTCCTCTGCAAGGTGCTTTGCTGCAGCCTTCGCATCTTTTATTCCCTTGATTGAGTCAACGGCTTCTTGGTTTGACATGACCTATGAGATTTTAAATAATCAGCGACCATACAAGTAAGTTGTTGAAAATAGATATTGATAGATCAAAACCTTCCATAGTCCATCACTTGCTAGGATAAGAAATTCTGCATCATCATCAATTATCTCCACCGTAACATATGGTTCTGAACTCAAATGCATCTTTAAACTCTTATCACCAAATGCCCTTGCCACAGCCAGTTGACCATCAACTCGAGGAACATCCCCTGAAGTGGTTCAAAACAAATCAAAATCAAACATATGCGACATATATGATCAGATTATATATGTAGAAATGTAATTGATTAGATACCAGGAAAGTTAGAAACGAATCCTCCTCTGTTCTCGATTTCATCCTTCTCCATGTTCGGCTCATGATCAACTGAGAGTGGCTTCGCAACACCATTTTGGCAAATAACAGCTCGAGAGTCACCAACATTAGCAACCACCAGCTTCTGGCAATTGATCAATATCGCAGTCACAGCAGTAGAACCTCCTTTTCCCAAATCATCTGCCTTGTCTAGAATCGTTGTATCCGTTATATAGTAAGCTTTCTTTATCGCTTTCTCAGGTTCTTGCCAGAAATTCGGCTTCACAATTAAAAACAAGGACAACATCAAGTTCATATTCTCAAGTTAAAAAAAAAAACACTTCCGGGTAAAACTCAATTACCTCTTTCAAGATGTTCTCAAACAAATGGGAGCACAAGTAGTCCGGAATCTCGTGGCTAAGATGGCCATCGAAGATAGCAAACAGACCAAGCTCATTATCATCAACTTCCTTGAATTTGGCAACCACATAATCTTCCATCTCGTGAAAAGCTTTCCCTTTCACCAAATGAAAACCATGTGTGATCTGCTTCAACATCTTGCTCTTACCTTTCCCTGAATCTGCAGATGAAGCAGATGCACCAAGCCCAACTTTCTCCTGCTCACAGAGCCGAAATTTCAAATTACAACAGAGACAGAATCAACAGCCAATGTTGAAACCTAATATCTAGTATCGTATCGGGGATCAATAACCTAAATTAAATTTGTGGTATCACAAATTCCAACAAGTATATCTAGATCTGACGTTACAGCTTCACATAGATTTTTCGCTACGCTCTACTATCAAATCCAATTTCGAATCGATCTACTCGAATTTACTGGCCATATTCTCGAAACTATCGAATTGGAAGCGATTGTTCAAGCGACATGGAGAGAAGAAAGAATCGATTACCTTGACGGATTCCTTCATCTTGTGGAGGATTTCTCTACCGGTCATGGTTGGAAAATGAAGACACTATCTATATATGTGTATGAAGAAGAACGAAATTAATGTTGAATCGCGAGTGTAAGAGAGAGAGAAGGAGAAGAAGAGAATGACACGAACGCCATTGTTGCATGTCTCAGCTTCCACCGCCGCTTTCTTTGCGGCTTCGCGCCACCTATGACTTTTCCTTCCTTTTTTTTATTACAAACGGCCAAAAATGTTGTTAGATGGGCCGTTTCAAAGCCCAAACTATTATGGGCTTACTTCTAAGATTCATATCTCTAATGTTAATTATAAACAAAATAGCCACTAGTTTACTGAAGATCTAAAATATGATTAGCACTAATTTAATGATGATAGGTTTTCCTTATGGTATGGGTCCTAAAGAGTAAAGAGAGACACTAAAAAAATGGCCAATGGGAGACAAAAGCCTTAGTGCGAGTTCTTTGTCTTTAAATTTTTGTTTTTAATTTCTTGTTATTTAAAAAACTATTAGATTTTAAAATGTTTTTGGTTAGATTACCAACAGAGAATCTTTCCCACTTTTGTTAATTGTCTAATAATAAGCTCATTTTGATAAGTTTGTATAAATAAAGTTAGTGTTGCTTTTGCTTTAACCCAAAGCGTATCTTTGGGAAACTTGTGTCCCCTGCGTAAAACATGTGAGCTACATATAGCAGAGAGATTTAACGATTTAAAATAGTTGTAAGTGCTAAGATAAACTAAAGATTTTAATAAATATGGATGATAATTAAGAAGATTAATTATCGTATTTAAACTTTATATTATAAGATCAATCTTTTATTAATCCGTGATCCGGTCGACAGTCGACATTAATTAGACAAGATGATTACGAACTAAGGCTGGGCAAAATATTCGTTCGATCCGCTTCGATTCGGTATTTGATTTGATTTGATTCGAAAAATCCGAATATCTGTAAGATTTTTGAGTAAAGCAAATAGGAAAATGTAGTATTCGTAAAAACCGAATCAAATAATAAATATTATTTTTTAAAAAGTCGAATATCCGCTTCGATCCGTATTTTTTTATAAATATTAAAAAATATAGTTATATCTATATATAGATATCATAAATAGTTTATGTATTGTAGCCATTTTATGTTTTTATGTTAAGATGTTTGTTTGATCATTTTTTTTTCATGTTATGTTTTGATCAATGGCATAAAAAATTATCGGGTTTTAGTTTTTGGAATTAGTTTGATAACATTTTGTTGACCGGTGATACCAACAACGGTTATGTTTGTTATTTAGAACTTATTTTGAAAGCATGTTAAATAAAAACTTTGAATATCTGATATGATTATATAGTATACATATTTTTTTAATATTTAAATGTATTAAAGCGGATATCCGCAAATATCACAAAAAAATTCGGATATTCGAAATTTCGGATATCCAGAAATTTTCGAAGCAAAGCAAATCACAAAATCAAATATTCGTTTAGAACGAATCGAATAACAAATATCACAAATTTTTTGAATATTGGCTTCGCGTCCAGGCCTATTACGAACACCATCAATTCACTTTGCCACGTGTAGTCAAAACCTGACCTGGCTTGACTTCCACACCACTTCCGTTCCCAATTCGCCACGTGTCTTCCCCTCTATTTAAACAAGAATCCGACCGCATAAATCAAACACACCAAAAGAAATGGAGAATCATCGAGTAACAACAAACTCCGACGAGCCACCACCGGAGTTTGAGTTCGGATCGTTGACTCCAACTTCTCCGTCGCAAGACTCTTTCTCAGAGAATTCTCCCGCCGATCATCTCTTTTTCAACGGCCGTCTCTTGCCACACGCATTCCCGGCGGCGAGCAGTATTTATACAAAGCGGTCAATCTCGAGTACGACCAGCGAATACACCTCCCGGTGCAATAGTACGAACAGCAGCAGTAGTTTTGGTAGTAACAACAGCTCAACTTCTCAATCTCCGAGAACGAGCTATTCAACCAGTAACAAGAACAACAGCCCCATTAATCAAGAGCCACTGGATTTGAAGTTGAAGCCTCCAATTAGCAGATGTGACAAAACCGTAAATACGATGAGCAGTAGCTCCTACTCGTCGCCACAACACAAGAGAAGGAAGGCGATGGAGATGGCGACAACGTCTCTGTACAGGTCGTATTCATCGCAGCGGTGGCAATATATAACTCCGGTACCGGTGAGAATGAGTGGAGGGATAAGGGTCGGTGGCCGGAAGAAGAAGGCGGTGAGGGTGAGGAAGAAGACGGAAGAGAGAAGGGTGAGTAGGGTGATGAAGTTGTGGAGAAAACTTTTGATGGCGGCTATTTTTGTTTGTAGAGAGTGTCATGCATTGGAGGGAGCTTGAGTGAGACTTGTGATTTTGTGACGTGGTTATGATTAAGAAAGTATTGATTGTTCAATAGTGAAGACTTGTGACACTGTGACGTGGTTATAATTATGAACATAAGTTACATAACGAAAGTATTGAACTATTGATTGTTCAACAGTAAGCAAAAACTCTATTGGGCTTGTGGGTTTTCACTTTTCACAATTGTGTATCTATATATTTTTCTTTGATTACTTGTAAATAGAAATATCTTTACTACAGCATCACACTATGAAGAAACAAAATCTACAGTAAAGTTTTGTAATTTTACAACTTAAGTATGATTCTTTATTGTAAAATGCTATTGCAATCTCTTGAATTATAAAAACAAGCATATTTATGTGTATTAGATTTAAAATTCCAATTGTTATACTAGGGAGAATGTCATTTTAAGTTATTCTTCAACAAAGAAAAAATCTTTATTGATTTAAAGTCATATAAAACTTTACTAAATAAATTTGGTATAACTTTATAAAAACACATACTTATGCCGTTTGAAAAAAAAAATGTCAAAAAAAGTTTTAGACGGAAAAAGTAAATTGTTAAGAAAAAAAAGTAGAATGGAAAAAGAGAGTAGATTAACTAGGTTTAACATAAGTGATGATAAAATGATCCAAACAACAAACAAGAGGCATAGAAAAAAGACCAAACTAAGTTCTTACGAGGGGAATACATGAAGTCATATCACTCTAAGAAACTCATGTTTCGGTGGTGACTATCAAGGCTCAAGAACTCGCTCGGATTCGCTTGACTCTCAGAGTTGCTCTGTTCCTGGCTCTGGTTCTGGTGGTCTGTTTTGTCACCTAACCCCTCTGAATCAAACAGAAGCTTAGCGTTGACATTGTTAGTCAACGCATTGAAGAAAGATAGGCCCGTGGGCCATTTCACGTCAGGGTCTTGTTCTTTGTTTGAGTGTGGCATTACTGGGAAAGGCATAGTCATGTGAGGCTGGTAGGTAGGCAAAGAGGTTTGAGGCATCATTGGTCGTTGGCTCGTACCACTCCAGTTGTAGTGGGGAAGAGTGGGTTGCAATGGCTGAGTCTGTGTAGGTAGTAGAGGGTGGTTCGAGGCCATGAGCGGTGTGTTTGAAGACGAAGTGGTTCGGTTTGAGGAGAAGAGCTGAGAGAGGTAAAATCCGGATTGGTAGCCAAGTGATTCAAACGTGTGCCTCATCCGAAGAACAAAGTGCAGATCTTCAGGTATCTGAGTAAGTTTAGAGAACATAACCGCAAAGATCCCAAGTAAGAGAAGACTTACAATCTTTTAACCATGAACCAAAATAAAAAAGACTTACAATCTTGCAAGAACCAAGTTGTAAAAGGCCATGTCCGGCTTGAATAACAGCTATGGTCTGTAGGTACAATAAGAAAAGATTACAAAGGTGACTTGAGAAACAAGAAAGTCAAGAACATTCTCATATATGATTAGTGTTCTTTATTTTACCCGAATCCCAGATTCGAACTGATCATTCCACTCTGAAGGAATCTGCATTTTTTTTTAGAGATAGATCTCAGCCGGCTTACAAATTTGCAGATTAAAATCTTATTATACGTAAATGCTTCATTATATTATAAACAAACTTACAGCATCGAATGAGCTTTGCCAGTAACTAGAGGCATTAGATTCAGATTCAGTTTGTTCCTTGAAAACCCATTTATGGCATTTGTCAGAAGCAACCTTCCCCATTAACCTGTTGGCCAGAAATATATTTTGCAAACTTAAAAAGAGGAAGATAAATAGTTTCTATTTTGGGCTAATTTGCAGTGAATATTGAATAAGGTCAGGAGCTGCATATATTCATGCAGACATATATGATAATAAAAAGTAATTAAGGACCTACCAAGTACCCACCCTTCGCCATAATTATATAACTGAATAGACATCTTGCTGAAAGATTTACGAACAGGATCTTCTCCTTCCATGTCTCCATAGCAACCTTCTGTTCCTCCTCTTCCTCTGCAGTATCCATCTTCCCACATCAACATCCTGTAGCCCCAAACATCAATATATCAATACGTAGCGCATATTTGTAAATCTACTCATCATAAATCATTCATTTTCATTTTCATTAATTTATTTATTAATTAAAGGAAGCAATGGTTATTAGACAAGATCATCTAAAAGAGATGACTTGATGTGTTTTTTTCCAGCAAATCATGATTCACAACTTAAACGAATGGTAGATACAGTCTCATCGCATATATATAGATGCATAGAGCTACGTGATCATGATCATGTCTAGGATCTCCATGCAACATTTTTTGGATTTTTGTTTTGTTTTGTTAATTCAAGCCTAGAGTACTAATACTAGTCTGTCTAGTTAGTTTCTTTCCGGGGAAAGTTTCCGGTGACTATAATACGATAAACCATAAGGGAAAATGTTGACTTTTTAATCATGTTTCATAAAGACTAACTATAGTACGCTAAGTCTCTTGACTATACGGGTAACCTAATTTTTTTTTGTAAGAAGTGTAACTTACAAGCTTCCATTGTCGTCGCCAACTTTGCAGCCGTTGCCACCGCCTCGAACTCTCCTGAAGAACAAAAAAGACATCGTTTTGAGGAGAGATAGATAGATCATGTCAATAAAAAAAAAAGAGAGGAGCTGAGGAGAGAGATACGTACGGACGGGGACGGATGGACCAGAAGACAGAGTAAGTCCAGTCGGTGTTGAGACAAACAGTTCTCAGGGCGTCGTGGAGAGCCACCATCCCTAAAGCTTCTTTGCTCCTTTGTTGCTGCTGCTGATGGTTTTGATGATGATGTTGTTGATGATGGTGATGATGTTCCGAGCCCACCATCTATATGAATATGTCGGTGTGTGTTATATGGGTTTCTCCTCTAGTTTTGGCCTTCTAGGTTTTCTTTGCTGCCTTCCTTGCTCAAGCTTCTCATGGACTCTTTTATGTTCTAAATTTCTTTTATTTTCAATGTTTATAATTTTTTTTTCTAATTTAGACTAATTATATGATTACCAAACCAACATTTACTGTTTGTCTACACAATAATATGCTATTTTAGTTCTTATTACTTTTTTGATAAAATCTTACAATCTTGTGGCAAGGATACGAATTTCTTGGGGTTTGGTATAGTTAACAATAAGTAATATATAATTAATTATCAGAGAACCAATTGAACACAAGGTTAAAGTTTTTTGCATGTAAAAGTTTTTTATCTCTTAGGCCAAGAAAGTCAAAGATACTTGAAAATCTTCCTGAAAAAATCATTTTAGTTCGCTTTATATTTGTTTGAATGGAATCCAATTATCAACCATTGATTTTCTATACTTCATATTGCTTTTCTGAAAGAGAAATAATCATATGGTTTCGAGTGGATAAACTGTTGTTGTTATGATTAAAGATACAATTACAATGACATAATTAGTCAGTCGACATTTTTATCCACTAAAAAACACAGTCTTTTAGTTTTAGTATTATATATAACTCTAGTGATACAATTAAAACCATGAAATGTGAAAGTGTTTTTTCTTAAGAAGAAAAAGGCTTTTATTTAGTTGTCGTCAAACTTGGGATTCGGTTTAGGACCAAGATTCATATTACTACGGGTGTGACACGCACGCAAATTAAGGGGGCACGACAAAGAGAATATATAGGAAGAAGAGATTTAGGAGTCACGTGTGCACGTGCCGTGTGTAAGACTCGAGTGGCTTTGTCATCAACCATGACCCAGCGTCTGGTTTTGACCTCGTGGCGCGTATAAACTACGCATAGAAACACAGAGACAAACCAGGAAGAAGAAACAAAATCGTCTGATGAATACACCAAAGGGTGGCGAGTGAGAAGTGTGAGTGACGTAAACTTAAAAAAATAGGACAGGAGTAACAGAGAGTTGGTCTGGATTGCATCAGTCTGAAACCCTGACGAGTCTTAGCTCCGCATTGACCGGCTCTGTTCTTTACTTACAATTTTTCTTTTGCGGGACCCACCGTTTATTAGGAAAAAGAAAAACAATTTGTGGGTAAAGAAAGTCGAATATGAGATCATGTTAATTGCTGCAAAGGCCGAAACAATGGTTGGTTTCTAGTTCTACTTCCTAGTATATGGGCCGTTAAATGAGCTTCAAAGCTTATTGGGCTTTTAGTGCTTTTAACAGTTGGGTTGGGTTGTTCTTCGTAACAAATGGTTTCCATAATGAAACTTGGAAGGAAAAACAACATGAAAAATAAATTCGACTTCATCTCCCAAACAGTTTCTGTCGATCTCTTTGGTGCTCGAGAGAGTGCTTTCTGGCAAAATGACATAGCAAACGAAAGGAAAGAGCAACAGAGAGATCTGTAGTATCCCATTTCGTCTTCTCTGTCGAATTACCAGGTAATTTGGATCGATCCCTTGAACTTTAGAGAATTTGATTATGATTATTTTCGTTTAAGTCTGATTTTGATCGAACGGGAGAAAAACATCAGTGAAGATGTTTCTCTTCAGTGTCCTAGAGTGACGAATATTCTCGGCTACTTGCAAATTTTTATTGGTCAGCTGTCACTTGCTCCAATCCACCTAACTTTTTTGCTGATTTTGTTTGCTTTGAGTATAAGGGATTTAGTTTAAGTTTGGTGCTTTCTTCTGGGTACTTATTTATGAGGGGAGAGTTTAGATGTAATGAAAAGGGGAGGGAGTGGTAAAAAGTATTATAGTTTGTTCTGACTCTGTTGTTATCTTCGTAATATAGTGGTTGGAGCGGGAGAGAAGGTGGTTTTTCCTTGTATGTGGAGATGGACGATGTTGCGGGTTTACAAGAGGCAGCTGGAGCCAGATTTAGCCAGATTGAGTTGATTGGAAGAGGCTCTTTTGGTGATGTCTATAAAGCGTAAGTATTTATCACACTCTTGACTTTTTTTTATTTTCTGTTCGTCCATTATACTCGTATATAATATATCTGATTAGAATTATGCTATTCTGAACATTTGTATAAGAGGTCTATCTTACCTGTATTCTGAACAACTACTGCTGCTGCTTATCAGGTTTGATAAGGACCTCAATAAAGAAGTTGCCATTAAAGTAATCGACCTGGAAGAATCGTGAGTATATTTTTTATTTTAGTATTTTCTCATCATATATGCAATTCTCCTCTTAAGATTTTGAGTTGTATAACGTTTATCGTCTTATAAGTTGAGTAACTACAATTATGATTCTATGAATGTTACTTGTTCACGGTTCTCAAAGGCTAAGGGACAGTAACCTTTCCTTGGCTTTCCACTATACGAATAGGATTTTTGGTTGAGAATACCATCAGGCTCAGTAATTTTCTAACTAACCTTTTTACTTGATATCTGGCAGAGAAGATGAGATCGAAGATATTCAGAAGGTATTTCTTATTGACGTTTATTTCTGTGCTTTATATTTTTGTGTGGCGATTGTCATGCTCAGTTTTTGTTGTTGACCCCAGGAAATTTCAGTATTGTCACAATGTCGTTGCCCATATATCACCGAATACTATGGTTCTTACCTTCATCAGACCAAGTTGTGGATCATCATGGAATATATGGCCGGTGGCTCTGTTGCTGATCTTGTATGTTAACTCACTACTTTGTAGCTCAGAACTCTTGGAATTTGGAAGTATAACTTTGTGTGTGATCATGCACGCATGGTGGAGATCTTGTCCTGCACTTATATTCTCTTTGATGCAACTTATAATCCTTAAACTGATATATCTTTTGCAGCTTCAATCTAATAATCCGTTGGATGAAACATCAATCGCTTGTATCACACGCGATTTGCTTCATGCTGTTGAATATCTGCATAATGAGGGAAAGATCCACAGAGACATTAAAGGTTTGTGTGCATTGATAGAAGTATTGTTTTTTATTTGTTGAAATGTGTTTTAACTGCTTGGTACAGAAAATCACTTTCTTCCTCTTTTGCAGCTGCGAATATTTTGTTGAGCGAGAATGGCGATGTTAAGGTTTATTTTTTTAACTTTAACTTTTATTGTGACAGTTAAATCATCAATATTTTCTATATCGAGTATTAGTTGGACAAGCTTCATCCTCAACATCATTTTCACTCTGTATCAGGTGGCGGACTTTGGTGTGTCTGCTCAGCTAACGCGGACAATATCAAGAAGGAAGGTGCTTACTCTATTATGCCAATGATCACTGTTGATTCTAATTCTTGTTATTGGTTCATTTTCTTCTGTGAATATATCTTTTACATCCCCGTAATATATGCTTAGGGCTGGTAATGAAATTTCTGGCCTCTTTGTTTAGATTTTGCTTCTTGCATTGTGAGGTCTATTGATTTTTTAATTGGTTAAATTTTCTAGGGACTAGGATACTCCTGAATAGTCCAACGCACTAGTACTTATTTTTTTTTTCCAATTATTATTCAACCTATCTGCAGCTTCAGTTCCAGTTTCTTATCTACAGCCTTATATAGTAGAATCATGTCTATGTTTCAGCTATGGGATAATTTATATGCTATGTTGAAAAGATAATCTTATCAATTTGAACAACATCTCATCTTTACTTCTCTGCTGATGGTTTGCAATTTTCACTCATTCATCTGGGTTGCGTGCGCTGATATGTTAAAGAATGACAGACTTTTGTAGGAACCCCATTTTGGATGGCACCAGAAGTTATTCAGAACTCAGAAGGGTATAATGAGAAGGTATCTCGCCTATATACTGAGCTTCACTTCTCCTAGCTTGACATGTGTGTTTGTAGAGGCTATACTTGTTTCCTTAGCATATCTAATATTTTTTGCCTTCTTTTTCTGTTGCTGGGATTGTTGTCATTTAGGCAGATATTTGGTCGCTCGGAATAACAGTTATTGAGATGGCAAAAGGAGAACCTCCCCTAGCTGACCTTCATCCCATGAGAGTGCTTTTTATCATTCCTCGAGAAACTCCACCACAGGTTTCACATATTTTCATTTTAAACATGATAAAAGTTATACTGGTCACTGTGCTTTGCCTCAGCAGAATTTTACCTTTTCTGGGCAGTTAGATGAGCATTTTTCCCGTCAAGTAAAGGAGTTTGTTTCATTATGCCTGAAGAAGGCCCCTGCCGAGGTACTTGCAATGCAATCCTTGTAATCTTTGCTTTCTTTATTGGCAGCAGTGGCATTTCAAGATCTCTTATTCAAGTCTTATACTTTCAGAGACCAAGTGCCAAAGAACTTATTAAACACAGATTTATTAAGAATGCTAGGAAAAGTCCGAAACTTCTTGAGAGGATAAGGTTTGATACTTTTTCTCTTCAACAGCTTTGGCATGTGATTTCAATTATGACTTTCCTAATTCAGTTGTATGTCAAAAGTAACATTTAGATGGTTTCCCGTATGTTTGTTTTGATCTTTTATATGCCAAAAGAAAATCCAGAATAAGCACGATTGTTATTCTGTCCTTTTTTCCTCTTTAAAGAGAGCGGCCAAAGTACCAAGTAAAAGAAGATGAAGAGACTCCTAGGAATGGGGCCAAAGCTCCAGTTGAATCATCTGGTACTGTTAGGATAGCTAGAGATGAAAGAAGCCAAGGCGCGCCTGGATATAGGTTGGATGAATGTTCTGCGCTTTGGTTTTCTTCTGTTGCTTGTTTGATAAAATCTTTATTAACTCGTAGCTACAGTTTTCAGGGGAATACCGTCAAAAATGCTGGATGGGACTTTACCGTTGGGGGGTCACAGAGTATTGGAACAGTTCGTGCTTTAAAACCTCCTCAAGCAAGGGAGAGGCGCCAAGAAGTTTCTCCTAATCGGATTTCGCAAAGAACAACAAGACCTAGTGGTAATCAATGGTCATCTGCGACTGGGAGTACAATTTCTGAAGCTTCTGAAGGAGGTTTTGTCAGAAGACACCCTTTTCAGAATGACCATGAAGATGGCTTCCACGAAGAGGTAAGATCCTTTGCCTCTTGTGTGCGAGATGCAGTCTGTCTTATTTGACACAAAATTTCTTGCTGTTACTATTACCCTGAAATAATCTTCTAAAGCATGTCACGATATGTATGTTTCATGTTACTTGGGTAATCATTTACAGTTAGGGAACTTGGTTAAGTTTCACGTGTAGGATTACTATATTGTAACTCCTTATATCTGTGTATTCTTAAGAATGAGAACAAGATAAAAATATGTTTACCTTGTCCTTCCGAATCCAGGACGATTCATCGCTCAGTGGATCGGGAACTGTTGTCATAAGAACCCCAAGAAGTTCTCAATCATCTTCAGTATTCCGTGAACCAAGCTCTGGGGTATGAAATTTCTGGCACCTTCTTAACATCTTATACAGAAATTAATTAGGCCTGGTGTATTATAAATGACTCCATTTCTACTTTGTAGTCTAGCGGCAGGTATGCAGCTTTTGATGATGCTTCAGCAAGTGGAACTGTTGTTGTCCGTGGACAGTACGATGACTCTGGATCACCTCGAACCCCGAAATCTAGACTAGGGATTCAAGAGAGAACTTCGAGTGCATCAGAAGATAGCAACGCAAATCTCGCGGAGGTTTATATATCCCCTTTAATCATTTTATTATCTTTAAGGGTTATCTCGTTGAATTGCCTTCATTCTTCAATATATCTTTATATTGCTTTAGATATCTTCTGTTCATCTGGATTTATCATCGGATTCTTACACTTGAATTTAATTCATCTTTCAGGCAAAGGCAGCACTCGACGCAGGTTTCAGAAGGGGTAAGGCTAGAGAAAGACTTGGAATGGGAAATAACAATAATGATGGGAAGGTTAACAGAAGAAGGGAGCAAATGGCAGATGATTCTGACTATTCAAGGTGAATCTAGATTCTAGCTTCTCATAGTCAGAGAATGTAGCATGGTTGTTTCTAACACGAAGCTACAATTTATGCAGAAATTCCGGCGATAAGTCTAGTAAACAAAAAGTAGTTCCAAGGTCAGAACAAGTGAGTGATGAAGAAGATGACTCCATATGGGAATCATTGCCTGCATCATTGTCAGTGTTGCTCATACCGTCCCTAAAAGAAGTAATCCAGCTATATAACTACATTCTCATCTTTTTTACTTGCATATATGAAAAAAATGAGTTGGAATGATTTGAATGTCTTAATCATGTGTAGGCTCTTGGTGACGATTCTAAAGAATCTACTGTGCGTACAGTGTCGAGATCCCTTGTGATGATGGAACGTGAAAAGCCTGGTTCTTGTGAAGCTTTTGTTGCCAAGCTGATTGAACTTTTGGGAAGGTACATGGAGCTTTAAAGAACACATGTTTTATCATCTTATTGTTGATTACAAACTTATTCTGACACAAAACATAAATTCGATGACAGTTCAAAAGAAGCTTCGGTGAAAGAATTGCACGATATGGCGGTCTGTGTTTTTGCCAAGACCACACCCGACAATGCAGAGAACAAAATGAAACAAGCTAACAAGGAGTTTAGTTCCAACACAAATGTTAGCCCACTCGGCAGATTCTTACTCTCAAGGTTTGTTCGAATGATGAAAATATTGATACATGAAACAATTTTTCCTGAGTTTGAAATCTGAATTTTTGAGAGCTTCAGTGTCTTCTTAATGAAGATTTGATTTTAAAATTTCAAAATGGGTTTATTTATGTCTCTCTGCAGATGGCTAGGCCAATCATCACGTGATCTTTAATCCCCCACCCTGAGACAACCTACAGAGATGGAATCATTGGTTTGTGCTTCTTTATTTTCTTTGATGCATTGATTTTTGGTAATTTATGTTCATAGTCTGCTTTCAAAATGTATTTATAAATTCCTTTTTAATTATTTTTTTCGCATTCCTTTCCCCAAGTTTTTAAGAGGAATTTCTATTCATAGTTGTGTATAATCAAGGGTGTGGCTTTTTTCAATTTTTTTGTATTGTTACAATTTACAAATGTAAAATCTCCAAGACCTTATATTTGATAAACAATAATATAGATATTTGACTTTTTAATTTTTATGACTAGTTCTCTTGTTTAGTGGTTTAGTTATCATCCTTTCTAAACAAAAACCATATCTAGATAAGTTTGTTCAATATAGGCTAATTGCCCAGAGGCCAACATATACTCTGGGTCTCTTTAGTGTAATTTTGATCAGGCCTTCATGTAAGCCCATTAATTTAGACAAAATTACCTAACAATTGATATAAATTTCAGTTCGAAGAATTGATAGCGGAAGAAAAATAACACTAAAATGACAGAATAATAAAACCGTTAAAACAATTATGAAATTGAAAGATACGCGATAATAATGTTACTACTTTTGATTCCCCTAGTTTTTACTATTTTGTGATTGGGTATCAAAAAGCTAACGTGATTTGTATAATCAATCGATTATTACTAAAATGCCTCAAGAGTCAAGACACAATCGGAATTTTTTTTCTTTGAATTTACAAACAAACTTTTTTTATGTCGGCAATCAAAGAGTAAATGAGGCTGTTACCTTTTACTCGTATAAAGAAACAAAATCGAGTGTGGAATGCAAGGAGCGTGAAGGACGGCGATAACAAGTTCAAAAGGCTAATTACATGATTTTTAGTTATACCAAAAAAAGGACAAAAGGAGTTGACGGCGTCAAAAAGACACGTGAAACCCAATCAGGTCTCCTCGAAGTTTCATGGAAAAAGACGACAGTTCAACTGACCTGACACATCACCCAACTCTCATATGCCGCAGCTAACGGCGCTTTAACGGTAATGGCTACCGTCCATAATGCCCTTTCCCATTAAATAATACAACTAGGTTTATCAAATACATTAACTTTTCTTTAACGAGTGAATAACAAATCAGGGTGAGAAATGCGTTTAATCAAAATATAACTACATAGTGACTTTCAAAATATTCAGACGATTATTTGGAGAGTTTTTTTTGTCCATAAACGAAAAAAAAGAGACACGAATGTGTATGTGATCTAATAAATACGTAGAATGGAAATAAGTGGTCCTTGTTTTGGTTACAGGGTTCTATAGTAAGCAGAACTCTAAACACGTGGCTCACGCGCCGCGCCACAAAGCACTTGGACCCAATAGGGACCCGTTTCACGCGCGCACACACGTGGGAATGATATCAGCGTCACACAGCCGACGCAACCATTTCTCTATAGTGACTGTCTGTCACGTTACGACATTTCACGACGCCACCTGTCCCCATTTTTGGTAACATGTGTCCAGGTGACGCTATCTGCGTGGCTTCTTCACATTGGTTCAAACTTTATTACCAAAAATACTCCTTCTATTATTCTCATTCTTCTTCATGCGAACCCCTTACCTTTTTCAGGAATTCAATTTTTGTTAGTGCAAAATTTTATGAAGCTCTCGTAGTCTTAGAAACTTAGGATTGATAAATGTTACTAATCATTATTTATAGTTAAAAGAAAATTCGATTGAAAACTGATCTAATACAAAAACCATCTTATTGAATTTGTTTATGCGTGTTGTACTCGAGTAATAAATTTACTCAAGGAGAAAAATATCTTCTCCAATTAATGAAATGCCGGTGAATGATGTTACTTTTGAAACTAATATTGAAGCGGTGCGTAATGGATCTGTAGTTAATTTCCTGTGAGCTTTTAATGCAGTGTGCCATAAAAATGGATGATTGGGATACTTTTGTTGAGATTAATAAATGATAGGGTTCTCTATGTAAAAGACCAAAAGAAATGAGATAAATAAGCAATATAGATACATTATGTAGCCGACTTCGAATCGGGTGAGAAGAAAAAGGAGGGAAAAAATCTGGTTGGTTGGGATTGAGATTCTGGATGACCTTAGTATGAAGCGTGTGGGTTCCACCAAGAAAAAGCGGCCGCCGCAGCTAATCTTGTTTCACACGTGTCTCTCAGTATTTTATTTTTGGTTAAGATTTAAAATGAATTATTATTCCCACTCGAATATTATAATGCTAATATATTTTTAATTAAGATGTGATCCTGATATCCATATCTGCAACTAACCTGTATTTTATTAATTCTACACATGACCCATCATCCATGTGTATAATTAGTATGCCTATTTCTCTGCATATTCTTCTTCTTTTTATTTTTTTTAATGTAAAAATTAATCTTATTGTCTAAAGTTTCTGGTATTGAAAAATTGTGGGAGGTGGGGTTTCTTTGGGACAAGATGATGAGATGAGGGGCCAAAATGAAATTACCTCAATTTACGGAGTCCTTCACGTAAACAAATAAGGCTAGTAAATATATAATAAATCAATGAAATGAAAAGAAAGACAGTGAGAATCAAACTTTATCGGACGGTGGAGATGCACGTGAAGACAACCCAATATCCCGACATAAACCTCGTCAACACGGAATTTACATCCCATGCCACTTTCACACGCGCCATATGCTCAACCACACACATCTTCTGTAAAAATTCCGGTTTTCACTTAAGAAATATGTTAACAGAGTCAATCGAACCGGATTTTTAAGGCATATTAGGTCAATTATAATTGGTGGACTTCTACTTGGATAACTACCAATAGGAAAAGTAAATATTAATTTTTTTATTTTAAGTGATTTTATCTTCATGAACTGTTACGGGCATACAATGTTTTCCTCTGCAAAATTGTCTCTCTTTTAAAAACAGGAGTTTAACTTATCAAATTAACTTCTAAAATATACCTCAACTATTCTGTCTGAGTGAAATTATTTGAATACGATAAAAGATGCGTAAAAACATTCTTTATTTCTAGATATATATATATATTTGTAAACATAATTTACTCGCTATAAATACTCTCTTTGAGAGGACAAAGACTTTGAAATAATACTACTAAAAAGTCTTATTCTCATAAATATATTATTAAAAAAAATGGGAATGTGGGCGCCACCGTCTCTGATTCGGTCTCTTCTGAAAAGGATGATGATGACTCGCGCTGCTTGGCCGTCGGTGCCGCTTCACTCTTTTTTTTTTTTTGCGTAGTTAATAAACATGAAAGTGTATGATCCAGACACGTGGATAAGAATAGAATCTAGCCGTTGGATCTACACGAGAATCACGAAAGGATAGTTATTGACTCTTTCTGATTGCGGAGTTGGAGACAAGAATCCAATCAAAAACCTCTCTTCTCTGCCTCTCATTATGAAGCCGCTTTCTATTTCACACCCTCTTATACGTCGTCGTTTTCTTTCAAACTTTTAACATCATTGTTTTGTACCTATATTTACATTTTCAACACATCACGCCATCATTCAATAAAAAATTTCGCAAGTTAAATTTACTTTCCGCACAAATTTAAAACAACGAAATAAAATTCAAAAAGACCAGCCATCTAGAAATAATTGGCCAAAAGAATATCTATAAATAACACTATTGTTAGCTTAACGGGTCAAATGATGTTGGTTTAGTCCAATTCAACTCCGAATCAATTCAATGTCATAGTTTAAAGAAAATTAATTTTGCACTATAAGCTATATATTCTAAAAGCTTTCAGATAAAAAAAACCAATATCTAGACTAGTCATAGTTGTTTCTTTAGAGACTTTGTGTACTCTTTTTCCATTTTTTGCCGACAAAAATTTGTTTACGAAACTAGAGATCTTTCTTAAAAAAAATTGAACAAAATCTTATCTTTGTTTTGTGGCAGTTTCTTTTCCAAATTTAAGAATCTATCAAATTAAAAATCTAGGTTCTCTCTGTCAGACCTAAAGAGTGTTAACTCTCAGCTTCAAGACTCTTCCAAGTTAGCTAGAAAGAAAAGAAATGAGTATGTCCGTACTCTGTGAGTGGACCCTACTACTAAGTGACGTAAGCGCAAAGAATTTTCTAACTTACGCCGCAGAGAGCAAAACGAGGGCCCACACACGCCGGCTGCGTGTCTGCTGGAAACTTGGACCATTGTTAAAAGCCGACGATACTCAACTACCATTTTATTAATCTCACTTTGAATTTTAGTTTTTCTTATACTTCAACTTACAATTATTTTGTTTTGTCAAATAAGTAATTTTAGTCCCTTCAATTTTTTTAATTTGGTGGTAACGATAGAAAAGGAAAGCCAATAGAAGGAGCCGCCACAACCCACAAGTAGTAATAATCAAAATTTCGGAAATTGGATTGGACAAGATAATTCTGAAGATTACCAAATTATTGATTGAAAATTTGGAAGAACAAAAAAAAAAAAAGNAGTAAAAAAAA
>Ga0041059_1000654_pt1 | contig 26722 bp, 20 predicted proteins | sample AraColnosormetaG_FD_56232 | JGI IMG/M metagenome (GOLD analysis project Ga0041059, IMG submission 56232) | Arabidopsis roots microbial communities from North Carolina, USA - Col MF nosort | ecosystem: Host-associated > Plants > Roots > Unclassified | place: USA: North Carolina | collected... | reverse complement strand
TTGTACATTATTANANAACTAATACAGCCAAAAAAAAAAAAAAAGCAACAATTCGAAGGCATGATTAAATGAGCAGTCCGGCCGTTAGTCGTCCAGAGATTTTCATGTCTATGTCTAGTCCCATCTCTTCTATTACACTCTTTTTCTTTGTTTGTTTTCATGTACCTAACTTCATTTCCACGTGTACATGAATCATTCTTCCATTACAAAAACTATAAAGATAGTAGCTAGCCAAGATGGCTGTTGAAATTGCCATTCTTCTATCCCTCTCAAAGTAGTGAATGGTAAGTGAACAAGTAAACTCTATAGGACGATGAAAATGTAAATACGTATAGATATATAATGACGTAGTAGTTCTAGAAAATACAACCTTATTAACCAAAATAACATCATCAAAAGTTTTGAAGTTGAAGAAACACTGATACTAGGTCATATTTAAGCTTAAAATTATTATTTTCTATCAGTATACTAGTCGACCAACTATTGTTACTGGTTTAGAAGCAGGTTCAGTCTTTATCAGTTGGGTTATCAAGAAAGTAGACCAAGCACACACTTTAGAAAGCCCATTAACAACAATGAGCAACAAAGACTAATATTTCAGTTTACTTATAGGCCCATAAGAATTGAGTACCAAACAAACCTTAACTAGCTAGTAGCTACTCTTATATATTTTACCGATAGTCTTTGACTCTTTGTTATAACAACGGATCGATTTTAACAAATATTCTATGGAAATGGTAAACGATTCATTAAAAACTTGATTTCGTAAACCTAATTTTAACACCAAAATTTCACTGGTTTTATATGGAGAACATTCGCTGCGTTTGCAGTAGGCTAGTTGCCGTACACACACTGAATCGATAACAAGATGAATGTTGTATGATTGTATCAAGCATCGTCGGTGTAATCATCTTCTTCTTTTTCGTTTTTTTTTTTCATTTTAGATCAATCCATTTTCGATGATGGGCACATTTGTTTTTTATTCCAAGTTATTTCGATTCTTAATTATGCATTAGCCTTCTTCGTTTTAGATTGGCAAGTCATTTCGTCAATATTGATCTTGTAATTTACTAAAAACTCCGTCACACCCAAAATAAACCAAAATGTAATTTACTAAAGAAGTTATGAAGAAATGTTATAGTTCGAAACTATAATGAATGAAAATACTAGTAGTCACACCCGTGCTGCTATAAACTATATATATTCATATTTGTTTTCATACGGAGTGTATTAAATTGATATCATAGTGGGGAACAATTAGATATCAAATTAGAGATTTAGAGTTATTATATTATTTAGTACATCAGCAGCATTGGTTATGAACCCTAATTGTTCAAGCAGAATTTGTAGTTTTAGTAAAAACTTTTTATCATTTTTTCTATTTTAGCAATGTATTGATACCCATGTATAATTTGAATGTTAGGATCGACTTCAGATTATAAAATATACTCCAAGTTGCATGCACATACTTTTAAAATCTAAGCTGGGTTCAGTCATTGGTTAATTCATACTAACCCTTAGCTTTTAATTTAGCTTTTTGACTTTACATTATTAAAACGTTTTCTTATAACATTTACTATCAAGTCTTTTACACCACTGACGGATCTACTAAAGAAGGAAAATCTTTGGGGAGTGGCCCGAAACTTGCCAATCTTGATACAATCAGACAACATTCATCTTCTTGTTATATGATTAGAAAATTATCCTCAGAATGTCAAAAGAAAAAAAAAAAGAAAAAGATTTAGCATGTTTTATTATACCCTTAAAATAGTGAAACACTCATAAACGCATAATCTAACAACTTTCCATTAAACTAGTACCACTTGCCTAAAAATCGTCTAAAAGACACTTCATTGCTAAGCAAATTAGTTGTCACTACAAAATGACAATATACAAACACTTAACGCGCAAATGAAAAAGATAATCGTACACCAAAATCAACCCTTATTATATTCCTATAAAAAGTCCAAATATTAGCCCCCAAATAAAAAGTCACAAATTAAAAAAAGTACTAATCACTTTCTAATGATTAAAAAATAAACACTGATATTGGTTTGTCCACGTAACATGCATGAAGATTCTGATCATTGGAGTTGACGAAGTTTAGTCCTAAACAACAGTGAAACTCACGCGCTTTAAAAGCGCGTCTACTCTCATTTCCCTCCCTGTATTTCGCATTTTCCCAACTGGCAAACACAAAAGCAAAGCAGTATTCACACTTCCCACATTAATTCACACCTCTCTCCCTTCTCTCTCCTATCTCTCAGTCAAACCCTAATTCCGATGACGGTACCTAATTCCGACGATGGTGACCGGAGTTTAACGGAGGTTATCACCTCTCTTATCGACTCTATACCCAACCTTCTTAGCTTCAAGTGTAAATGGTCATCAATTCGCGCCAAACTCGCCGATCTCAAAACTCAGCTCTCCGATTTCTCCGATTTCGCCGGCTCTTCTTCAAACAAACTCGCCGTAGATCTTCTAGTTTCAGTTCGCGAGACGCTAAACGACGCCGTTGCCGTTGCGGCGAGGTGTGAAGGACCAGATTTAGCTGAAGGTAAGCTTAAAACGCAGAGTGAGGTTGATTCAGTCATGGCGAGACTCGATCGTCATGTGAAAGATGCTGAGGTTTTGATTAAGAGTGGTCTTCTGATTGATAACGGAATCGTCGTTTCTGGATTTTCGATTTCGTCGAAGAAGGAAGCTGTTAGATTAGAAGCGAGGAATCTAGTGATTAGATTACAGATCGGTGGTGTTGAATCGAAGAATTCAGCGATTGATTCGTTGATTGAATTACTTCAGGAAGATGATAAGAACGTGATGATTTGTGTAGCTCAAGGAGTTGTTCCTGTTTTAGTTAGGTTACTTGATTCGTGTTCTTTAGTGATGAAGGAGAAGACTGTTGCTGTGATTTCTAGAATCTCTATGGTTGAGAGTAGTAAACACGTGTTAATAGCTGAAGGATTGTCTCTATTGAATCATCTCCTTCGTGTATTGGAGTCAGGAAGTGGTTTTGCTAAAGAGAAAGCTTGTGTTGCTTTGCAAGCTTTGAGTTTGTCTAAGGAGAACGCGAGAGCTATTGGTTGTAGAGGTGGAATCTCGTCTTTGTTGGAGATATGTCAAGGTGGGAGTCCTGGTTCTCAGGCTTTTGCTGCTGGTGTGTTGAGGAACTTAGCTTTGTTTGGAGAGACTAAAGAGAATTTCGTTGAGGAAAACGCGATTTTCGTGCTTATTAGTATGGTTTCTTCAGGTACTTCTTTGGCTCAAGAGAATGCTGTTGGTTGTTTGGCTAATTTAACGAGTGGTGATGAGGATTTGATGATATCTGTTGTTAGAGAAGGAGGGATTCAGTGTTTGAAGAGTTTTTGGGATTCTGTTTCTAGTGTTAAGAGTCTTGAGGTTGGAGTTGTGCTTCTGAAGAACTTAGCGTTGTGTCCTATTGTGAGAGAAGTTGTTATATCCGAAGGGTTTATCCCTCGTTTGGTTCCGGTTTTGAGTTGTGGGGTTCTCGGTGTGAGAATTGCAGCTGCGGAAGCTGTTTCCTCGCTAGGTTTCAGCTCGAAAAGCCGAAAAGAAATGGGTGAAAGTGGATGTATCGTTCCATTGATTGATATGTTAGATGGTAAAGCCATTGAAGAGAAAGAAGCAGCTTCTAAAGCTCTATCGACGCTTTTGGTGTGCACGAGTAACAGAAAGATTTTCAAGAAGAGTGACAAGGGTGTAGTCAGTCTAGTTCAGCTCTTGGACCCGAAGATTAAGAAATTGGATAAGCGGTACACAGTCTCGGCGTTGGAACTGCTTGTAACTTCAAAGAAATGCAGGAAACAAGTCGTAGCTGCTGGTGCTTGCTTGCATTTGCAAAAGCTTGTGGATATGGATACCGAAGGAGCTAAGAAACTGGCGGAGAATCTTTCCCGGAGTAAGATTTGGGGCGTCTTTACAAGGCCATAAGAGACTGCGCAGGATACGTTTTTAACCTGTATGTAAGAAGAATCATATATTTTCCGAACGACGATTCTTGTTTTTTCGTTTCATGTTGATTGATGATTTGATTGTTCATAAAGCTTGGCTGATTGAAGTTAGGGAGAGTAATTGCTGATTAGTCTGTAGACAAGAATAATGTCTTTGTAGAGTTTGTAATCATCTTTTTTTAAAAAATTTGCTTGGTGAGCTAATCATATCAGAGTTTGATTTGATCATTCCAACTTTTTTTCTTGTCCTCGTAACTTCAAGAACCTGATCCTCTCTCAAGTGCTTGATTGATTTTATCTTAATCAAGGAACAGTGCAGTGTCTGCGATATGAAACTGTTTTTGTTGCTTAATATGAGTTGGATTGTGATGGTATGTTCTGTCTGATGATAATGTTGGTCGAAAGCACATGGCATTTTTTTTGTTTATTGGTGGCCCCAAATGATTGTTACAGCCGTTAAGTTCTTTGGCACAATTCAATTAGTGAATCACCAATCTCAAATCTGCACATGGATCTGTTCCCGTTGGTTCCTCTCTAACGACTGTTTTTGTAATAACATTTGCTCTTAATAACGCTTCAATGGTAGGGACACAACACATCCCTCTCTATGGATTCGAGATTCTTAGAAAAATTTATCTTCATTTTTTTTCTCTACAAAATGTTGCACATCAGTCACTACTGATCTTTCTTACATTTATGTTGTTACATTTCATGAAAAAGTGTTCTTAGACATAAAGAAAGAAAACAAATGTGTTTATTGAACGATGGAGATGGATTTGTTACCATCATGATGTTTTACTTGATACTGTATAATGACTTGAGTTGCTGACTGATCAACCTGCTGCTGTGAATAGCTGATTGAAGCTCTAGGTTATCAGACCACCATTGTTCTAACCCGTGCGCCTCGTGAAACTTCTGTTTCCCTTTCGACATCACGAAAAGCTTTGCTGCTGCTTGAAAATTAGTGTTTACAACAGGGCTATTGTTCTCTTTGTTGTTCATTTCCCTCTTCTCTGCTACTCCATCCTGGTCAGTGTAGTGGCAACAAATATAGTCGCTATCGTTCACATATAGATGAGGCACCCATTTTCTTAAATCCACAGTAGGTTTCTGATTCGACCCGTAGAAACTCGGTACCCAGTTCCTGAACCCTGATGAAACATTGCTAGGAGAAACCTGACCTTCGTTACTATTCTGTATCAGAGGCTCGTGTTTGGGAGGAAGCATTGACATGAGTCTTTTCCAAGCAACACCAGCTTTCTCACTGATGTTTCTCAAGCTCATAGCGACAGATATAGAAGGTGGATTGAACAAATGAGCATCTACAAATAACCCTTCTTTAGCCAAGGATTTACCAACTTGTAAAGCAAAACCAGCTCCTAACGAATGCCCCACTACACAGACATTACTGCTCCCATATCTCGTTGCTACTGATTGCAACGCCTCTAGAGCAACATTAAACCTCACAGAACCTTTAAGGCTCTCCCAAGCTAAAAATCGGAGATCATCTTCTATGTCACGTCTCATTGTAAGACTCTTTAGTATCGTTCCTCGCAGCGCAAGTACTGCTTTTGGTGCCCCACTTGGTCTGATGACAACCAAATCTGCCATTGCAGCTGCTCTGTCCCATTCAAGAACAGCACCAAATATTGATCCATCTCTCTCGTCAATGAGCGTTTGTGATAACTTGTACTTGAATGGAATCCACCATTTTGGTGCGAGAGCGTTTTGCTCGTTTCGATTCTCTTGTCTGTCGAGTTCAAGCAAGTAAGCTGCTTGAATAAAACAGGCCATTACTGTTCTCTTGTAGTTAGGATCCTTCCTATATATATATCAGAAAATCAACCCAAAGGTTAAAACTTGTTAAGACCAATTAACATTTCATACTAGAAAGATTAAGACACTATAACTAAATAACAGATTAAGCTAAAAGGAATAGATCTCTGTAATTAAGACAATATAACTAAACAACAGATTAACCTAAACAAAAAATCAATCTTTCGATCCTGTCAGATCCAAGAACATAAACAGGGTTTTGCTGCAATGCCCATTCTCGATAATCAAGTTTATGTCTCAAAGACCAACGAAGAAACCCAAAATTAGAAACTAAATGTCATTAGGAAAAGAAAAAAAAACAGAGCCGTTACCAACTGGAGTTGATGAGATCTCTCCAATTAGGAGAAGCAACATTTCTCGGACCGGAAACATGAAACGCATAAGGATGATGAGTTTCATCTTCCTTAACCGTCACAGTCTTCGGAGTCATCGGAGAAGAAGAAACGGAATCCACCATTAAAGTCACAGATTCAGTAATATCTTCTTCCATCGCCACACGATTCGCCGCCATCAAAACCCTTCTCTGTTTTAGGGTTTTTCTACAGTTGTACGCAACTAGAGAAGAATCAGAGAACTCTCTCTTATTAGTGGTTTTTTTTGGAAATTGCTTTGGAATAATGCAAGTGGAGATTTTGATAGAGAATCGGATTCAAGCGTTGGAAGTGGAAAGAAAATATTGTTTTTTAGATTTGCGATTTAATTTGGAAATTGAATGATTTGAAACGCCTGAGTTTTGCGGATCTATCAAACGGTCATCTTCTTTTTGTTGTCGGTTTCTATTTAAATACCATATTTATCCTTTACCTTTTAGGCGTGTGTGGGTTTAGCTTCAGGGGTAAAACAGGTATATTGTGAAAAATTAGTCAACGGTGTAGAGTAAGCAAGCGCGTATGAGAGTGTTTAAGCTTTCACCTTTCAGTATTCCTTACGCTCCTTGATGTTTGTCTTTACAGTTTTCAACTTTTCATTGTATCACACAAGTTCACAACTTTGTTCATATCAAGATTCAAGTTCACACATCTATAAAAATTGATTAGAAAGACCAAAAACAAAAAAAACTAAGACGTGGCTCTATACGATTTACATGTGGTACGCGTGTTAGACGATTCGATTAGAAAGTGTAGAACAAACCATTAGCAATATATATGATTAGTTGTATGGAAAGTAACTAACTAGTATAAGCTAGCTCACAAGGAGAATTGAAGCGTACCATGTTATCTTTTTAATCAAACGCCACAAACTAATTAAGGTCGACAAATGAAATTACCAAATCAGACCAATTATGTGGCCGAGCTAGGGCTGTTTAGTAAAAGGAAAAAAGAGCGCCAGCTACACGAAATGTGGCAGAAAACATAGTCACACATGGCGACTATCATAAACGATATTCAGCAACCTCAAGTTTATGTATTGCATGGCCACATATACGACGTATATGTGGTCATGTCGCCAACATCACAGACTTTAAATCTCAATTAATTGGTCGTTTATTCCGGCGTTGAGCCGTCGTTAAGCCTTAGTATAAGATCTTCGTGTACCAAATCGGATCACATATGCCCAAAATATCAGTTGGGGGTGGATTATTAGAAATCCACCAGAGACATAAGCGACATGATGTCTGTGGAACCTGGGAAACTAAAAGACTTGAGAATGTGTATATTTATCATCCATTACTATATAAAATAGCAAGGCATGAGGATGATAAGATATTAATACACATGGGAGTGATAAACATTGATTCCAGTGGAGAAGAGTGCTTCAAGGATGCCATGAGGGATATCTGTAAGTATGCCAACAACGTTGATGGTGAGATGACCATAGTAGCCAACTAGCCATATTTCTCCAAAAAACCGTTGAATGCAGCCGTGCAGGGACGGACGAGACTAGCATTAAAGCTAGGAGCATGAATCCTTCTCCATACTTTAAAACCAACGTAACGGAAAATAATATTGAGAAAGCAAAATATATAGATAGGGTTGAAAATGGGCTTCGTTATAATGGGCCTAGACTTTGGTTGATTTCGGTTCAACTTTAATTTTTGCCTTAATTGAATATTGAAGAAGTGACTGTTGGATAACTCCCTTAAGTCTTAAGATGCAAGAAAAGAAGCTGAATTGATTCACCAAATACACATAATAAAGTTTCAATCTGTTTCTTCTTTTAGGGTTTGGGAGATTTTTAATCGGAGATCTCGAAAAGATGATAGATTTCAGTCGAATCCAGAAAGAGCTTCAGGACTGCGAGAGAAACCAGGATTCTTCGGGTATCCGGGTCTGCCCCAAATCCGATAACCTCACCCGACTCACCGGAACCATTCCTGGTCCAATCGGTACTCCTTACGAAGGCGGTACATTTCAGATCGATATCACTATGCCAGGTTCTAACCAAATTCTTCTACTTTTTTACTTTGGGGATTATGGTGTTGATTGAAGTTAGGGGCTTTACTTGTTTTTGCTTTGATTGGTTAGGGCGTTTTGAAATTACATGTGTGGGTATTCTAGTTCCACTTGACTGATTGTGAATTGGTGTAGAAAGTTCCGATTTTTAGGGTTTATTGGTGTTTTCGATTCGTGTTGTGTTGTGCTCATGATTAAGCGTGTTTTTCGATTGCAGATGGGTATCCATTTGAGCCTCCAAAGATGCAGTTTTCAACTAAAGTTTGGTAAGGAAGATGATGACTCTGATTCTTATGTTCATCACTGCAAACTTATTATGTATCTGTAGTTTTCGAGATTGTTTATGTGAAACAACTTAAGCCTAGTATTTATCATAACATAAGAACTGGTTATATATCTATCGTGGAGCTTAAATCAGTGTTTTGTACTACTATTTCATGGGATGAATGTTTTGGTAGTGTGTATTTGTTTGATGATCTCTATATATGGTGAAAAGTTTTAATCTTCGTTGAAGTTGTTTTACGGTTCTCTTTAACTTTCTCTTGATAGACATTTTACCATTTATGACAATATCTTTGAAACTGCATTGTGCGCTAATAAGGAGTTTATTTCTGTTGATTGATCTGATCAAAATCAAAGGCATCCGAATATTAGTAGCCAAAGCGGTGCAATATGCTTGGATATCTTGAAAGACCAGTGGAGTCCAGCTCTTACTCTGAAGACAGCTCTTGTTTCAATTCAGGCTTTACTCTCTGCACCTGAGCCCAAAGACCCTCAAGATGCTGTTGTAGCTGAACAGGTTCTTCTTCTACATCACCTTAATCATCTTCGGGTTTTTTCCCCCTTTTCCTTAGTCATTTTGAAGCAATCCGTTACCTCTGATGTTTACAGTACATGAAGAACTATCAAGTGTTTGTATCAACAGCTCGTTACTGGACTGAAACTTTCGCCAAGAAATCTTCTCTAGAGGAAAAAGTAAGTTGTTGAAAATGGGTTTAATGGTTTTAGTAAAATGTAGTGTTTGGTTTGTGTAATAAAAAGATCAGTGATGGATTGTTTTGTCCGCAGGTCAAGAGACTTGTGGAGATGGGTTTTGGAGACGCTCAAGTTAGGAGTGCAATTGAATCAAGTGGTGGTGATGAGAATCTGGCTCTGGAAAAGCTCTGTTCTGCTTAGGATCTATCAACTCAAGCCTCATTGGCGCTAGATATGTTATTTATTTGGTTTATAACTCTTATGTGCTATGTTTCTGCTCTTGCCTACTGATAAGAGTGAAACTACTTTATAAAGATTATTAAATGCAATGCTATATCCATACATGAGATCTTATCTAGTAGATCATTGACATAAATAAACTCACTTTGACATAAATGTCGTGATATATTTGACGGAAGATTAAACTCGAATCAAAACCAAAATCTTACAAAACCATTCATACTATACCAGGTTTTTTTTAATCTATGGTAACTATAGTTTAAAAAATCCCAAATCCAAAACTTTAACAAAAAAACAAATGAACTAAAGTTGAAGTAAAAGTGAACTGAAATTCAGATTGAACACCCTCTAGTCTTTTTGGTTAGTGAGAAATCTAAACCATATGTGACTCTGTCAAGTGCAAGTGCAGAGAGATTGAGAGAGAGAAAGGTTGGACTATACTTTTTCTGAAATTTTGTACCGAATTCTTTTTCCCAAAAGTGCAAGTAATCGTTATTAAGTTGTAATCTTATTTTGAAATCTCACTAAAAGCTAATAGAGTTTTGATTTGGGGATTTTGTCTCTTTTCAATTGACAAAACGATGTTGTTTAGTGTACAGTAAACTTATGCCGTTTAGCCATAACATAGATAACTAACGGGAATTTAACACTTTAAAGGTTTTCTGTTAGTATACTAAACGTCATGTCTAAATTAGTTGGTCAACCAAACTTGTTATCTAAACTTAAAGTCAACCAATACTTTACGATTTATTTGTGTTCCTCGTAATTCATGATTCGATCGTCTGAAATTTGAAAGTTAATGATTTTCTTTTGACATTTTTTCTAACAACTTTTTTGGCTTCATTTTTCACACATGAAAAATATTATTTTTTAAAAGGCTTGAGAGAGAGAGGTTGGACCATTAAAGGCATTGCATTTAGTGAAGAAGAAATCCAAAACGTCCAAATTGGTTTCAAACTCAACTACCCAAAAATTCCAATGTTGACCCATTCATTTACATCTTTCTGCATTTAACATTACTCGAGAGTTTTCTGACGTGATTGTAAATCATTGTCTTTGAAGAACTCAAGAAAGTTCTCTCTTCGACAAAACGTGCATAAGCATTGTCGTCGTCGTGGTCTTTGAGTTTTTTACTTTTGTTTTTATTTTGGCTCTTTGATAACTTGAATTTGAATTAGTCTTTAGAATAGACTTACATTTTCAACGTGTTGTTCCACCGTCAAAAAAGTTGTATGACTTTCCTTGCATAAAATCAAAATTTTGTGGAATATTACTTGATGATGATAATAAAGATATAGTGTGGACCGCGTTGGTGATTATGAAGTTGCTTTTAATGGGATCATTTGTCAATAAATTCTCGAATTGTCTAATATTATTGGACAAAAAAAGAGAGAAAAAACCCGTAATATTATATTATTGGTAATAACTTAATAAGTGAAGTGGAGTGTGAAGCAATGAGGAAGGAATCTACACTTATAGAGAAACCACCATATATATCTACATTCAATTATGGATTGGTTTAGTCCACGTGTCGTCTTACATTAAATTGTCTTGGTTGAAATAGATTGATGATATAATGTGTACCAAATTAATGAGTTTTTAATATAATATTTGTACCAAAGAAATTTGGATGCCCTGTTTTAAATTAGTACACTGTACACCTAGGTGTAAAATTTTCAGGTGTTCAAAGTCTTTTTTTTTTGGTGAGATTTGTTTAATGTAATTAAAGAGGTTGACTAAATATTTTATTTACTAATTCCTGTTTGACTGGTAAAACATTGAGCGAGTTCTACTCTCTTTGATTTTATTTTTCTTAATTGCAAATTGATAAATTAAAAGTGGAATGAGTAGTGTTATTGGAAGGGATAAGTAGTAGATAAAAGGGATAAATGTAAAAAAAAAAGGTTCTATAAAAAATATCATTAGACTGTAGAATTTCACCTTTTTAAACTGGAGATAATTTAACATCAATCTGTGCTTATTGATAAAAAATTTCTATATGCTACAAGTATTTTTGGTTTGGTTCTAATTCGATTATTTTAAATTGACTTATACATCAGAATGTACCAAAGCTTTACATGTTTTATTGGTAAAATACAACATACTGTAGATTTTATTTTTAATTCCACCAATAATGATTTTCAAATTAGTTGACAAATGCCTAGTGAGATTAAAATATACTATTACATAACACAAAAGAAAATATAAAAGCATAAAGAAACTACCAAGTCAAAATTAATTTGAACTAGAAAAAAAAGTATAACAACTTTTGGGTTCATTTTTTACAGATGACAAAAAGGGCTTTTTAACCTTTTTAACCACTTTTCTTCAGGCCTTTCTAATAAATACCAAAATTCCTTTAGCTTTTTTAAGTTACAGAGAAATGTAAGGTGAAACCACTCGTTACTTAATAAACTAGTAACGGAAAACCGCCATTTTTCACTCCTACGTGCAAAAGACTCGACTCCACTCAAAAACGCCGTCGTTTTACACAAAATCCGATTCTCACTCTCTCCAAGAGAAAAAAATCAATTTTTGAGCTCTTTCGGCGATAATGTTAAGCTAAAGAGAGAAAGCTTCACCGATTCAAAATCATTTAGCCGATGGGATGCGTTTTATGCAAAGAATCCACCGGAGACAAACGGAAACACAATAATCCCGATGAACCTCCTCCGGCAGACCTCCGTAATACGGAGGATTTACCTTCTTCTTCTTCAACCACCACCGCCGCCATTTCTGTCGAAATCGGAGAGAAGAAGAAGAAAGATTTAGATTCGATTCAGATTCAGCCGGAGAGAAGAACATGGCACACTGGCGACTTCTCCGCCGGCTCTTCTCGCCGTCCGGGGATGAGTCTCCGTACGCCGGAAGGATGGCCACCTTGGCTTATTGCTGCTTGTGGCGATTCGATCAAAGACTTAACACCTCGCAGAGCTACCACATACGAAAAGCTCGAGAAGGTAGGTAACAAAAACACTAATCATTAATAAAGTAATAATCATTACTAGGTTTGGTATAATTAGAAAGTGTTTTGTTTTGTTTTGATTAGTTTATGTTTGGTTTAATTTAATGAAGTAATGTTTTTGATTGTTATAGATTGGGCAAGGAACGTATAGCAATGTGTACAAGGCGAAAGATTTATTGAGTGGGAAGATTGTAGCTTTGAAGAAAGTTAGGTTTGATAATTTGGAAGCTGAGAGTGTTAAATTTATGGCTAGAGAGATTCTTGTGTTACGACGGCTTAATCATCCTAATGTTATTAAGCTTCAAGGTTTGGTTACTTCACGGGTTTCCTGTAGTCTCTACCTTGTTTTTGAGTATATGGAGCATGATCTTTCTGGTCTTGCTGCTACCCAAGGTCTCAAGTTTGATCTTCCTCAGGTATGACTAATGTGTTGTGTTTTTAATACCATAGACAGTGGATTATTTATCAATAGAAGATTATTAAATTAGCATGGAACAGATAAGGAAGAAGTTAATGTGTTTGGTAGTAAATTCTTGTAATGTTTTTCAGGTTTCTTTTCAAGAACAAATCACTGTTATTATGTTATGTTTTTCTATTTTTTTCTTTAGGGTACTTTTGTTTTGGTCACATATGGTAATGTTATCGTCTGATTGGTTTTGTTTCTGGTGTGCTTTTGGTGTTGCTAGAATTATTTGTCGGTGGACCCAATTTGCATTATGTTTTCTGATTGTGATGAATTTTCAACATCCTTTATGAATTGCCGTTCATTGGATTTGGTTCTTTTATTATCTCTGCATATTTGATATTTTTACTTGCTGTTAAGTTGAGTAATTACATATTAGTTTAGTATGGAAAGTACAGTAACAATGATATCAACTTGTATATGAATATACAAAAGTTGAGGTCTAAAAAATAAGCTTGATCTTTTGTCGTAATTATATCTAGATCATTCTAAATGGTGTGTTATTGTTTTTGTTCTTCAGGTTAAATGCTTTATGAAGCAGCTACTATCTGGATTGGAGCATTGCCATAGTCGAGGAGTATTACATCGGGATATCAAAGGTTCTAATCTTCTTATAGATAATGATGGAATACTGAAGATTGCTGATTTCGGGTTGGCTACGTTTTATGACCCAAAGCAAAAGCAAACAATGACTAGTCGTGTTGTCACACTTTGGTACCGTCCTCCCGAGCTTCTTCTTGGAGCTACCAGTTATGGAACTGGTGTTGATCTTTGGAGTGCTGGTTGTATTATGGCTGAGTTACTTGCTGGCAAGCCCGTTATGCCGGGAAGAACCGAGGTAAACAAAATCGTCTTTATCTTGTTTTATTTAGTCTGCTTAGGAATCTTTAGTTTCTATTAGATGATACAAATGTGTAGGCCCTGTTATTTGAGCTTGCATTATAGAGAGCAATTAATACTTCTTGGTGATTTATCTTTGAAAACCAACTGTATGATGTTGGACCACAAATGAATGTACAACCAAAAATTAATAACATTGTTGTTTACTGTTTTTCCTACCTAATTTGTTCTTTGTAGGTCGAACAACTTCATAAGATATTCAAATTATGTGGCTCCCCTTCAGATTCGTACTGGAAGAAGTACAGACTGCCAAACGCAACTCTTTTTAAGCCGCAACATCCGTACAAACGTTGTGTGGCTGAAGCCTTCAATGGTTTCACTCCATCCTCTGTGCATCTAGTTGAGACACTTCTCACTATAGACCCTGCTGATCGAGGAACTTCTACCTCGGCATTGAATAGTGAAGTGAGTAATCCTTGCCCTCCAATCTTTCAATTGTTTGACGTATGAAACTTCAAATTTTGAGTTTTTTCATTCTTTTTGGTTAGTTTGTGATCACATATTATGCAAGCAAAAGCACTTCCTGATCAAAGTGCTATATTATTTGGTTTGCATGTGCAGTTCTTTACTACTGAACCGTTACCTTGTGATCCTTCAAGTTTACCAAAGTATCCACCTTCCAAAGAACTGAATGTAAAGCTGAGGGACGAAGAGTTAAGAAGGTACTTAATTTTACATCTTTTATGTGTTTTCTTGATGCTTATGCTATCAATTAGACTGATGTGTAATCGGTCTCTTCTCGTGGCTGCATTCATTGTAATTCTAGGCAAAAGGGTCTTGCTGGAAAAGGTAGTGGTATTGATGGAGCTAGAAGAATAAGGTATCGAGGGGATCGCACTGGGCGAGCTATTCCAGCCCCAGAAGCTAATGCCGAGAGTCAAGCAAACTTAGATGTAAGAAAATCCTCATCTTATCCCATTTATACTCATGGACACGCACATAAACACACAATCTTCATATGAGCATATATATATATATATATTCCTCAACGCATTCACTAGTTTTAGTCACACTGCTTGCATCAAGTTATTGAGAATACATGCATATGCATAGGCTTATAGATCAGCTATACATGTCAATTATCTAGCATGGTATTTTTTCGTTCCAATGCAGAAGATTCTGTAATATTGCCCCTTGCTAATGTGTGTTTGCAGAGATGGAGATCGATATCACAAACAAATGGAAAGAGCAAGAGTGAGAAGTTTCCGCCTCCTCACCAGGACGGTGCAGTTGGGTACCCATTGGAAGATCTATCAAAGAAAACCTCAGTATTTGGTGCAAAGACTGAGACTTCTTTTGGGTTATCGAGATCATTAAAGTCTGGGGAAGGGACATCAATGAGAAAGATTTCAAACAAAGACGGGGCTCGTGGGGCTTCTTCTAGAAAGTACATATGGGGACTTAAACCTCCTCCAGCACTCGGGCTATCGATGGACTTACTTTTCAGGAGCAGATCAGAAGTTTTTGGGATCCGGAGATAGGAAAGATGATTGAGAAATGAGTTGGAGTTATATTAGTGCATCAAAATAAGAGATTGCTTCCGTTTCAAGAGAGAATGGTTGAAGGAGTTCAAATTCTTTGTAGCAGAATAGAGTGCACAAATAGAAAATGTGATTTTGACTCTGATGTAAAAACATAATTCAGGTAGCTTTAGAATCCTACTTTTAAATTGTATAGTTTTTGAAATGGATTTTGAGGCTTCCAAGATTGGTCTTGTGATAAGAGTGTTGCTAAAAATTGTCGTGAATAGATGTTCAAACATTTTGATTGCTGCTTCAAATATTGGAACTTGTTTAAATTCGTTTTCATCAACATTTTTTTTCCACACCAAAGCTTTTTCCTTTTTTATCCATAGGTTGATCAATAGCGTTTAAATCAAATTACAATTATATCACCAAAAGTATATGCTAAACGTCATTGGAGGTTAACTCACTAATACCGTTTTCAAAAATAATAATACGAGAATAAAAGAATATCAGACATGAATTAGGCACACCTCATTCATTATTTGATGGAAAAACAGGTGTTGTGAACTCCTTTACTAGCATTCTCGATCAATTTTTATCAATTAACCCCAAAGATTAGAATTATCAATTTGGGAAGGGACAAAAAGAAAAACGAAAACCGCTGCAGTAAAGAATAATAGCAAAAGATGAAATAAATCACGAGGAATGGTGGTTTCTTATAGCAAAAGTGAGAGACAGAGAGATCATTTTTCTCCTTTTTTCTTATTTTCCTTTCCCTTTAAAGATCAAAGAAGAAATGTGTTGATGTTGACGATTTTATTTCGATCTGTAACAAGCTCTCTTTGATGCACGAACGATGTCCTCTATCTGCAGAATCATTTCATCTCAAATTCATTAATAACAGACAAAATTGAACCAAGTTTTCGATGCAAAGAAGGGACAAAACAAACCTGAGGAAGAGCCAATCTCTCTAGGTTAGCTGCATACGGCATTGGAACATCAGCTCCTGCAATCCTCTCGACCGGTGCATCCAAGTACGAAAAGCTCTCTTCTACAACCGACGCACTGATCCATTACGGAAAAAGTTTAATCCGTGTTTTAAAACTATTATACAATCCAGGTGATAATAAGATCTCTATTGAATTAAGGAATTGAAGTTAACCAAATTTCTGCACAGACTCCATGTTGTGGGAAACCTTCTTCAACTGTTACCAATCTACTCGTTTTCCTCACTGAAGCATTGATGGTGGCTCGGTCAAGCGGACGGATTGATCGAAGATTTATTACCTAAGCATTTTAACAAAGAAAAAAGTTCAGAGTTCACGTATCAGATTTAAGCAGGTTTACAAGAGAGAAATCTAAAAATCTTCATACCTCAGCACTTATTCCCTCTTCTGCGAGCTTCTCAGCTGCCTAGAATCAGGTACATTAAATAAATAATTCAAAGACGGAACAAAGAGAAACACCAGTTTGTAAAAACAAAGCATGTGAGGCAAAACAACATCCAAAAGGAATATTTGAGCTATAGCCATAAAACTAGCAAGAACGTTCTCAGTTTTAATTACTAAAAGGAAAGTGGAGGAAATGGCAAACCTTGAGGGCGAAACCGACCATCTTCGAGAAAGTTACTATCGTTACGTCCTTTCCTTCTCGTTCAATCTGTTATAGGCAAAGACAACATTAAAGCATCCAACTGCTAGATAGAAGAAAGATGAAAGAGACACATAAGAAGAAGACAATAGATACTGAGTGACAGTACCTTGGCTTTGCCTATGGGAAGACAGAAACTTGAATCAAGGGCTTCTTCTGAAATAGGGAATGATTCACCATATCTGCATGATGAAATCAATTTAAGGAGGTACTGATATGAGACCGTAGGCTCTAATCACATGCAAGAACTCAAATTAGGAATACTACTTACAGTAACTCGTTTTCAAGGAAGACAACAGGGTCAGGGTCTCTAATGGCAGCTTTAAGAAGACCACGAGCATCTTCAGCTGAATACGGAGCAAGGACTTTCAAACCAGGAACTGAGGCATACCACGCTGCATAGCACTACAAGATATAGAAGAAAAGCTCCATTTAACATCGAGATACAGTTACAAGGCCACAAGCAGTCATAAACACAGATAACTTGTGTATCCTTGAACTGATCATATTAAACATTCTACGCCCCACAGAGTCATAGTTTCATGTGTGTGTAATCTTACTTAGAGAAACAGTTGCATGCTACTGTGATAGGAACCTTTATCTTAATCAATCAGTCAATGCCTCAATTATTTAGGGGAAATTTGATCAATGTTAAAGTAAAAGCCAGCTCCATCATCCTATATGAATATCTTTATCAGTTTAGTAGCTGAAGGTCTCTTTTGAAAGAATGCAAAGTAACAAATTATTCAATTTTTTTTGGGTGAGCGTTTACCTGAGAATGTTGAGCTCCAACACCAGCAGCAGCACCATTGGGTCCTCTAAAGACGATGGGTACATTTATCTGTCCAGCAGACATGTAATTTGACTTTGCAGCGGAATTGATGATATGATCAATTGCCTGAAAGAAGATTACTAGATATTAGGATACACATTGGGAAATAATTAGAACTTTAGTGCACTTTAATGTCCGAAAGAAGATAAAGTGTACGATAACTGGAAACATATTGCACCAGAGTGCATGATCTGAGTAACGCAACAATTATGCATAATCAAGTCAAAGAAAGAGGCAAAATGTAGTATTCAAAGAATATAACAAAAACCAACGCTAACCTGCATAGAGAAGTTAAACGTCATAAATTCTACAACGGGCTTTAAGCCAGCATAGGCAGCACCAACTCCAATTCCAGTAAATCCAGCCTAAAACATGGTTAAACGATAACTGTCAGAAATCTTCTCAATCAAGAAACATGGAAATAAGGATTGAGACTGCAGTACAAGATAATAGTATAAGAATTCCAAACCTCAGTAATAGGGGTATCGTAAACTCTCTCAGGACCATATTTCTCCAAAAGGCCTTTAGTGATCTATGAGTACATGATAGACCTCCAGCATCAGATCAGGGTCAAAACAAGAGAAATTTAACTGGAAAATATCTATTTCCATCAGGTCAAATAATTCTAACCTTGTAGGCACCTTGATATTGGCCAACCTACAATAACAAGATAAAAGATGAGATATTGATATCTGATTAGAAATTGCAAGATGAATTTATCAAACATGTTAGCTGCAACTAACCTCTTCACCCATGACAAATACTTTAGGATCAGCAGACATTTCCTCATCAATTGCAGAATTTAGAGCATCTCTGACTGTCATCTAAACAATGATTTGCACAAAAAATTGTAAGCAATATTACAATATTTTGGGAAATTCCACATACAAGGAGAAATATGTTTGACAAATATTAACAAAGACTGACGGCCGTATCAGCTTTATCAACTATATGAAAAAAAAATTGGGTTCTCGAAACGTAAATTAAAATCTAACTTAAGCTACACTTGTTGGGATTCTAAATGTCACTACACTATTTATGTGAGTCAGCTATCAATCCACCATTTTCAATGTCAGAACTAATGAGAGAAAGCTAATAGGCTTAAACATCTATGCAATGATTATCGACCCTTGCGCTTCTTGGATGCTCACAGTTTACAAAATCAAAAAACATCCAATATAGCTAAACTCGACATTTCGGTGAACACAAAAAAAAAAGTAATCGACATAGTTTGCAGAAGACAACATTAAGCTATCATCCAAAGAAAAAGTTTAGAGTAGAAAAGTGGTTTGGCAGACATTAACAGCTCTAATCATCCTAAATTGACCACAATTATCTTCCAATAGCTCATTAAAACCAAACCTGTATAATAACGCTTCTAAACCATCCGAAAATTCAATAAAAGACATTTTACCTCTTTTGCACCAGCTGCATAGCTCCTAGCAGAAACCAATGCGAATCGCGTCCTCCTAAGAGTCTGATCAAAAACCAAATTTCGAAAATCAGAAAACAAAATCCGAACCTAAAAATCTCCCAAGTAAAAATCTCAAAATCGTAATCGCACTGAAACAAATAAAAGGAGTAAAAAAGTCTCATACCGAAGCTCCATCGATGGCTCTTTGCCTCAAGATTCCCAACATTCTCTCTGATTAACAAACAAAAAGCAACAGTAATCGCAGGATCAAAAGCCCCGTAGATCTAACAATCATCGGAAATTGAATAGAGAAATCATAAATCCGGAGAAACAGAGTAGATCAACATCGGAGATAGATTTGATTACCTGAGCTTTGTACGATCTAACCACGCCGGCGAAAAAGTGAGAGACGGCGGATTAAGAAGAGAGCAGATACGACTCAAAGCGTGAGCGAAAGGGCACTGTTTTTTTGTTGTTGTTCTAAAACACAACGAAATGATTTCAATTAGCTGAATAAATGAGAGAGTAGGTCTTCTTCATCGAATTGTACAGGAGCCGTCCGATTAATATCTGCTGGTCATGATCGATGGTTGACATTTCGTTATATACTTTTTCTTTTCCAATATTATATTATTCCATTTGATGTTGTTGAAGTTTGTAAAGGAAAGTGGATGTGACCAAATTTAATTTGACGTTATACTTATTTTAATTCAGAGAGATTCGCTTTTTTTAACTAACCGAATCCATAAAGATGCAAACCGAATCATAATCCATATCGGTTTAACTTTTCTTCGGTTCAAATGGTTCGGTTCGGTTTGGTTTAAGATTGCAAAGAATCAGCTGGTCATTATGGCAGATGTTGAAGTAGCTATTCTTCTCCAAATCGGTTGTGAACTTAGTGAATGCAGAATCATTCTCTTGTGAACCTGGAGATTTGCAGAAGCTGCAGCTGAATTAACTATTATCAATTTGCATTTTGTGAGATAAAATGGACTTAGCTCGCAAAAGAGCAGAATCAATATGATGTGATATGTTTCTACATTTTAAAGTGAATTTGGAGTCTAATTGTAGTTTTGTAATCTGAAGTGCTAATTAGTTCAAAACTCTGACAAAGAAAAAAAGAGAGCAAAACACTGAATTCATAGTCTCTCTCTGTTTCATGGTTGAACAGCAGAATCAGTACTGTTAGTTTCTTTCTGTTTTCTTTCAGCTTGAAGGGATCTGCAAAGTGATTCAAGCTTGTCTTTCTGTTTCTTTGTCTTCTCCAACAGTTTCTTCAATCTTTCACGCTGTTCAAGGTCAACCAAAAGTGTGATTTTACTGGTTTCATAACCAAAATCTACAAACCCTTAAAGATAGTGAGAGAACAGACGGTTTTGTTTTACCTCTTCGACGAGTTCTATGAGAGTGATATCCGACTTCTCAGTTTTGTTTTTCAAGAATGCGTTTTCTTTTCTGAGTTCTTTGATTGCTTTTGACATCTACTCAAAAAACCAATAGAGACAGGATCAAGTTAATAAGATCACATAAATAGCACTTATGATCTTTCAAAGAACCTCGAAGGTATAAAACTGTTATTACCTTATCGATTTCTTGTTTGAATGTTTCAAACACCTCATTGCTCTTAACCAACGCGTCCTGCATAACCAAACAGCCTTTCACTTTACAGTCTTTTCATATAATATCAGTAAAAAACATATCTTAAGAGAGTATTGTATCACACCCAAAGCAAGCAATCTTATTATCTGTGATCACAGTGCATCGAGAAAACGATTAAGACTTATTTAGGAAGTGTAAAAGGGGAAGAGAGCAGACCTGGAACTGCTGGAATTTATCTCCATCAGAAGTCAGCTGCAACCGCAAATTTTTCTCAGTAGACAAAAGCTGAGAAACTTGATCTGCGTAAACTTTCATCTGAGATTGTTCATGGATGAGTTTCTCCTCGTGCTGTTTAATTTTTAAAGCAGAGATCTGTAGCTCAAGTGTTTTCTGCTTCAACTGTCCATTCGAAAATGAGATGTTGTCAAGTAGACATCGCAGTTAAGCCAATTATTTTGGCTAAATCATGCTTCATATATAGTTGGAAAAAACGAATAATTTAATTACCCTTTGCTCATGTTGTTGTTCTGAAAGCATAAATTGATCAGCCAGGTGCTTCAACTTCGTCCTTAACCTGGAGATTAAGAAACAAACCCATTGTAATTAGAATGGACCTTTATAATATGTTACTGAGCTGATACAAGCAAAGCCGTTTTAAAAGCAATACACATGTAAGAATATAGTTTCCAGAATGTGGGCGAGCATATTCATACTGTATTAACTTAAACTGCAACAAAACTATACATATATAATAAACATACTATAATTTTCCTACTCCAAATGAACATGTTATGATTGAGTTCTTTCCGCTTACATCTCATTTTCTTTGAGTTGCGTGAGGCTTTCATTCTTTTGCTCGTCCAACTTAATGCTCACATCCTATAAACAAAAGAGGATTAGGAAGGTAGAGAGCATAAGAAAAAAATCAATCAAATAAATTCTGATTTTGTTTTTGTAAGTTTTTGATGTTGCAAAAGCCTGCAAGCAATTCATCAAACTTAGTTCTATCAATCTGTAACTTGAAACCAATATGGACAATTTTCTACTTTGTTTAGTTCCAATTATTTCCAAGGACTAAATTTTAGTGTAGATCGGTACTAACATTTGCCAATGTCAGTGTAGAGAGTTTCAGAAAGAAGAAAAAGATATTGCCATGACTGTCCAAAGCATATAGCACGGAAGATTAAAGGAGATAATATCCTAAGAAAATATAACAAGGATCAATAAATGATGTGCATTTAAGATTTGCATACTTAGAAACACAAAACAAAGCTATTATCCAATACTTGTTCCTCTCTAAAACTGCCAATACCGACGGCAAAATGGCTCAAATTTCTATATTCAGCAAAGATCAAAACCCTGGGAAGAATTCACATCGAAAGAAAAATGTGTTCAACTTACCATTATAGCATCCTGGAACTTTGTCGATAAATCCGATCTTAAAGTCTGTCCCTCAGTTGAAACCCTCTTGCATTCTTCCTGTTATACAAAGGAACATTTAGTTTACACACCAAAAGGTTAGTTCCTCAAAACAAGACACACCAAGTAGAGTAAGCAAGAAGAAAGAAAGAACAAACCATTAACATTTTGTTCTGACGTTGTAACTCTCTACAAAGTGATTCAAGCTTGTCACGAACAGTAATAGCTACGGTTAAAAACAATAATGATGAGTACAGACTATAAAGCATTAAACGATGAAGGTAACACAAAACTAGTTTGGTTTTATTGATATCCTATTACCAGAATCTCTTTCAGAAAGGACTTGCTGATACTTGAGCATAAATTCCAAAAACTCTTTCTCTGATTTGAACATATTCTTTGAACCCTTACGCTTGCTCTCAACCACCTCCTGCTTTCAATATCATCAGCACACAAATCAGATACATCATCTTCAACATATATTCTTCTCAAAGCAACAAGATTGAAGAACTCATCAAAATACTGACTTGTTTTTTGGGTTTGAGTGAATCCATTTCCTTAGACAAGGTTGAATTTTGAGTTGACCCTTCTGACACTAACTCAAACAAAAAGCAAAGAAACAAACTTTAGGTTACAAAAGAAGCAAATTCCTATAAAGAAATTAAGCTTCAGATTTTCACTCACATGTTTGAGAAATAGGAGGAGAAGCTTCTTTTTCTTTCTGCTCGAACTCTAACTCAAGCTTGATTGATTCTTGAATTAGGTCAGCTACTTCGTCATCTTCATTACCATCAGTTTCACACAACGGAACCGGAAAAGTTCTTGGCTTCTCTGTTTTCTCGATCGCAACAGTTTCATGGTTTGTTGTTTCTTCCTGGGTCTTGGGAGAATTGAGAGGCGGCTCTGTTGCGCCGTCGACGAATCCATCGGGTAAAGAATCGACTTCAGGGAGCAAATTCGAGTGCGGTGACTCCATTTTTTGAGTCTGGATCTGATGAAACCTAATACGAAGAAAACCCAAATATCTTACAACAATTCTGATAGGTAAGTTTAAATTTGTTCTTTCTTTTAGATTCGTTTGTAAAATTTTATTTGGTATAAAATCTTAACAATAAAACCAAAAAAAAGAAAAAAAAAATCTAATTTTGACTAAATTAAATGTTGTTCGTTGTTATTCAATTAATAACTTTAAGTGTTAATAATTGATTTCTTCATAGAAATGTTGAAATAAAGTGTTATTGGTTTTTTAAATTTGAGTATCATCATTATCACGTGACTTTGAAATTCAATTTTATTTGATTAATAAATGTTTGGAAATGATCAACTAAAGAAATGGTGTTACATTCAAGTTTGATAAATTCTTATTGATGCTTCGTTTACACAGAGAAATGTCAATTCGAACCGAAAGCATATAAAAATTTGGTCTCGCAACTTAGACCAACTTCAATAGTAATTTTTTAGTAGAAACTCATACAATTAAAAAAATATATATATTTAAAAGTTAAAAAAATATATATATGTTTTAGAAACTACATGAATTCTATATGCGGGAGGTACTCTTAGTCATTACTGACAAAGATCTCAAATTGGGCTTAACTCGGATAAACATGATCATAAACAAATTTAGTTTGAAAACCATTTTTTCTTTTTTATAAAACTCAACAAAAAAAAGTTAAAAATTTAAGAGGCCATCATTGATAAAACTTTCAACTAATTAATTTTGTCTAAATAAACTTTCAAATTATCAAATTTGAACTTGGTTATTAATTAACTAATGGTCAACGATAATTTTGTTCTGAATAATATACCGTTTTTGACGACATATTAATATAAACTCTAAAAAATAAATTAAAAATTGTATTTTAGGATTTGTAATTAAGATTTTTATCTTTCCTATTATGACTAACACTTGTGCATTCCGAAAACAAACGGAATTCACAAAGTTCAATTACTTACACCTTTTAGTGTGTTTTTTCTTCTATAATTGCAGTTTCCTATATGTTACTCTAATTTTATTTTCATTGGTTAATGTAACAATAAATTTGACATTTAGACAACACTTTTTTTATTGCACAAGTTCAATTAATTACATCTTTCCACGTGGAAAAAAGTAAATTCGTCAAACACTAACTTAATTATCCTGATCAAAGAAAGCAAAGGTGAAGAAGAAGAGGTTGTACAAATTCTGAAACAAGCGTCTCTTAAAACAAATCAAAGGTCTAAAATCGTAAGGTGGTTTTGATTATTCATCGTGATCCCGTACGTACACCACACCATTCTTACTTCAACAAATCAGTCAATGCAAAGATGGCAAACATATTTTGATCGATCACTGGCTCGATTTCTCTTGCACCAAACGAGAATGAGTGTTTCCCATGCATCCTCCACCTGCATAGCACGGCGCAGTCACATTTGCTAAATACTTCCTCGGCAATGCGATTCCGAACCTCTTTCCTCTTCTTTCTTTTTTCTCCTTTTTGACAATGCTTCCGTCCTATAGAAATACAAATATATCATTGTTAGAGATCCTCATAGATCAAATAATCAATAATGTGAATTAATGTGATTGACCACCTCTTTTATCTCTGTCGTGACGCTTTCGGTTTCCATCGACTTTCTCGCGTCTTCTACATCTTTTTCTGCAATAGTGAATGGATAAATTGTTTCAATAACGAAACTACATAATATAACAAGCATTTCATATATAAACATATATATGTCTCTAACAATGCATGCATCCATATACAAATACAAATAGTAAATGATTTATACATGTATATATGTGTGTTTGTATAAGAACATATGATTTACCTTCATCATCATCATCAGAAGGAACATCGACGCAATAAACCCTAAAGCTTGGAGATCCAGGACCAATCATTCTCTCATCAAAGTTGTTGATACTCCCTTCATCAACATCATGATTCTTACCATCATCTCCTTCCTTCTTAACATTGATGACGACCACATCATCATCATGATTTTCCTCCTCTTGCTTCTTCACAACCTCTTTATTTTCCTCCTCTTGTTTCTCCACAACATCTTGATGATGATTGTCCTCTTCTTGTTTGTTCACAACTACTTCTTCCTTCACCTCTTTAACATCATCTTTGGATGGAATCTTTTCATAAATAACCTCTTTCTTCTCTTCTACATTATGATCAGGCGCCGGAGCAACCTTAGCGGACGCCTTCAAGCTACCGTCGTTCTCCTCCGTATCTTCTCCGTCCTCGGAAGAGTTATGCCTAAGAAGCTCTTTCTTAGACAACGTCTGGCTCCCTTTCAAGACGCCTGCATGGCTCCGTTTCTTCATCTCCTCTAACCTTCGCCGGAGAAGGGGACGTATTCCCGCTGGAAGTGGCACAACCCCGCCTTCTTCCGCCCTTGTCGTCGCCACACCTCCAAGCCTCGAGCCACCGCAACCCATATTAATATATAAATAAACTAACAAATTGATGGTGTAATCGCCGCCACCAAAAAGATCATAAGGTGGCCGGTGGGTGGCCGGAGAAGATTTTAGAAAATAGGCAAAGGAGAGGAGAGAAGAGAGCCAATGAGTTGGGAGGATGATGAATGAATGATAATATTTAGGAATCCGAGAAGAAGAAGCGAGAGAATGTGAGATTATTAAAGGGTTGAGATTGTGTGATGTTGATTGGTTAGTTACGATTTGTTTGCTAAATTTGGTAAATAGTGATTTATTTAGGCAAATACATGAGTTGGTTTAATTTTTATCTAAGTGACATCTTCATTCTTATTGTCATGTGTGACTATTACCGTTCGTCTCTAATGAATTTGCAGATAACTTTGATGTCTAAATAACTGTATTGGTCACATGACTCATAACATCATTAATGTCTCCAAGATTATTTGTTTAGTCAAGAAAAAACCCCGAAAAACGGAAAGTCTTTTGTGAGGGTTAATCTAAAGACTTCTTGTTCTACATGAAATTGGATGGTTGCAAACTGATAATGTCTTAGTAATAATTAAGTCCAATTAATTATGCATAAAATCATATTGTTAAATTATATTAAAATTGTGGTGATTTTAATCTTAAGTATGGTGATAGTTGTCTTCGCTTCTACACCATCCATGCATATTGCATACATATTGCTCATCAGCCTAAATTAATCAAATGCGATCACAACTATATCCTCTCATTTTTTGTATCAAATCAAGTCAATAACCCCCACGAGTTTACCATGTATTTATTTTAGGAAATTCTATATTTAGAAATCTTGAATTCAAAACAAAATATACTAATGATGAAGGAGCATCTCCATTGCATATAAAAGGAGAGGGTCTTTAGCTATATTAAAAAAATTATAATTATAAGATATGAATAATTAAATATAAAAGGGTCTTTAAATTTGAGACATCTCTCTCCAAAATGTCTCTATAAAGACATTTGAGACATTGTGTCTTAAATATAAAGATACCCAAACATTAAAATATTATACTTTCTTTTACATATCCTACTATATTATTTGGAAAGTACATTTTAAATATAACATTAATTTTTTAAGTAATTACATAGGTATATCATTAGAAATAAAATTTTAAAGAGTAAATTAATTTATCTCTTTAAGGATTAAAAAG
>Ga0041059_1000653_pt1 | contig 26750 bp, 23 predicted proteins | sample AraColnosormetaG_FD_56232 | JGI IMG/M metagenome (GOLD analysis project Ga0041059, IMG submission 56232) | Arabidopsis roots microbial communities from North Carolina, USA - Col MF nosort | ecosystem: Host-associated > Plants > Roots > Unclassified | place: USA: North Carolina | collected... | reverse complement strand
GTTACCGGTTTGATAAAGGTCAGTACCAGAAATAAAAATGTTTCTTTCTTTCTTTCGGATTCCTTACCACGAATCTTTTCCAGTTACCGGTTTGATAAAGGCCAGTACCAGAAATAAAAATATTTCTTTCTTTCATCAAAGTCAGTTTCTTTTGTTTTGGGGTTTTTGTAGGGTTTATGTCCAGGACTAACACATGCTCAGAAATATGGTTTTTCGTATGTTCTACCGGAGAAGACAGATCGTGAAGATGTTAATCAACCTAAACCGGTAGTTACAAGCAGTTCAATTGTGTTAATCTCGGATCAAACAGTGGAGAAGAGACCACAGGAAGAAGAAGGATTTACTTCTCAGTCTGAACCAATAATGACAATCTCTGGTGGTAGTAGCAACGACCAAACAGGTCAAGAGCTAACCTTGTTAGAGTCAGAAACTGATGATCAAAGATCATACTCTTCTTAAATCTCTCATTTATATATATGTTCCACAGAAGAAGATTACAAAAACTTTTGTTAGAAATATAGATTCAGTTTTCCAATCTCATCAAGAATCTTGAATCCTTCTTTTGTTGATCGATTGTTGTCTCATCATAATCATCATCATCATCATCGAGACAACTAGGTTTAAGTATTTGGTAAAATTCTTGACTTAATAATCATCTTGCATCAAGAACATTAGGTATGAATGTAAAAATTGTTGGTGCACAAAGGAAAAACCTAAATTCAATGAACCTATCTATACCATTTTAAAATATTACTCTAGTTCCAAGGTTCATAGATTATTATAAGTGATAGTGGAGACAAATTAGCACAGTTGGGTAGATTTACTTGTTTAAGGTATGGGGGACCAAAGTCACAGTTGGTAACAACAAAAGATAATATAAACATTTCCAAAGCCCCAAAAATATTCTCACTGCTCGATTAGATTTCTTATTTCTTTAATCTTGGTGACTAAACATGTATAATCTAAGTTTAAAGAAACTAGAATCCAATGATATATGTTTAGAAGCTGGGATTATTATTTTTACCATAAAGCAGCTTTGGTTTAATGATTTGTCTTCGTTGTGTTCATCTACAAGTTAGGTTTAATGTTCTGTGTTACAGTTTTGTAAAGACAGATCTTAATTTGAAGAGAAACAGAACAGAAAAATGGGTAATTACATCAAAAACATCAAAGTTGTTCGATAAGAACATTATAAAAAGTGAAAAACACAAAGATAATCTTCAGATTAGATCTTTCTAATACCACAAAACCTTTCTCTTTAATGGAGACAGAGTTACAGCTAAAGTTTAGATTTAGATCTTTCTCACACTTTTATGCTTAAGACCATTTTAAGCATCTCTCTTTTTACCGATGAGGTAAACATTCACAAAGTATGATTGTATGAAACATCTCTCCCCAAGAACCCGAGCAGTTTCAGAGCTATATTTACTCTGTTTCAAGAAACAGAACAAAAAACTCTGTTTTTGAATCTTTCTCTTTGATCTTTATCTCTCAATTAGGTTTGTTAAAGACCACCACAACCTAAACCTTTAACTTCAGATCCTTTCATGATCCTTAGCCTCTTACAAGACGAAACAAACATCCTGCAATAACAACAAAACACCATAAATACATAAACAAGATTGTGTCATAAGTTAACTAATTTGAGAGATAAATGAAAATTTGTACTTACTCCCAAGGAACATCACCAACAAGCATCCAATCACCATCTTTGTCTTCATAAGTAGGTACAAAGTCTGAGCCTTTATATCCTTCTCTCTCAAAATATTCTCCCACAGAGAATTTAAACATGTTTTCAAGTGATTTCATCAACTCTGGATATTGTTTATACATCGTTAGATCTATCTTCCTTAGATATGGAGCACCATCCATACTTACTTTCACATAGTTTCCTTGACCTTCAGATTCACTCTTCTTTGTCTGAACATTGTTCTTTCTGTAAGATCTAACTGGTGGCCATCCAACAATCTGAGCCCTATAAAACAAGAAATAGCATAGATTAGATTAGATCAGATTCACAACTCAACACACATTTTCAGAGAAGTTGTATTTGATTCAAACACTTACTTTGGAGGAGAAGCGGTTTCAGTTTTTCCAGTGGATTCAATCTCTTTCTCAGTAGCTTCAGGTAAAACTCTTTTGTTGCTTTTTCCACAAGAAACAGTTTCTTCTGTCCCTGGTAATCCCAATCTCAGCTCTGTTGCCTTTAGGTTAACAAGCTCATCATAAACATCAACTTTTTCCATTTCTTCTTCAAAGAAAGAACCTCTTTGTTTTTGTGTGTTTTGTGTTCTTGTGGTTGTCTAGAGAGAGAGAAAGACTTGTTGATGAGATAAGAGGCTTTGTGAAGAAGATTGTTTTATAGGAATTGAAAAGTCACTTTTTTGGTAATTTAGAAAAAATGGGATTAACTTGATTTAAGGACAAAGGCAAAAGCTAAAGCTGTCGGGTAGTAAACAGTAGCAGCAACTTTGAGGCAAAGTGTGTCCCATCATTTTGGGGACATTTGTGGGACACTTTCATCTTCAACACAAAGAAAGATACTTTCTTTGATTTTAGAGGACGGTCTAGATTCATTTCTCTGTAGCCCTAATTCAAGGAAGTGGGGTAGAGTATGGTACACTCATGTGCAGAATATAAAAAACCTTTCTCTTTTGTTCAAGCATTGAGTTATTGTAGGGTAAGCATTACATGTACTGTGGTCTGCCATATGCATTTGTCACCTCTCTCTCTCTCTCTTAAAGCCAAGAACTTACTCTTTCATCTATTTGTGGTTCATGTGATATCAGGATTAGATCATCCTAGTCAATTGAGTTGAAACTCTAGCTGTCTAAAGTCAAACATATTCATAGTCTTTTTTTCTGTGTTTGGAGGATAAGATTTTGAGTTTCATTGGGTCTGATTGGTAGCTTCATGTGTGTCCAACTAGTATTTGAGTTGGGACTTTCGAGAGTATTAGTAAAGAAAAACAAATAGTATTTGAGTTAAAATTATACTATTTGTTTTTCTTTACTAGTTTTCATGAAAGTCCCAACTTAATTTGTCTCTCTGTCTCTATGAAACTTCTAATGATCTTTATATATATGAATCCAGGAACAAACTGACAAGAAATCTTGCCAAAAGGTTTTGTCTTTAGACAGTTCATTATCTATGGGGTCTTATCGTTTTGGGTTTTGATTTCTCTCTGACTTTGTTTTCATGTTACTACAGCAAGGCAGTTTATGTACTTGTCATGCTTTAGTGAACCAATGTAAACCAAACCTAACCTAATCTCTTTGGAGGACCAAATTTGAAAACCTATGTTCAAGACTATTTTTTTATCCTAAGTTTGTTTAGTCTCGATTTCAAATTTTTTTTTTCTGTAGAAAAAGTTTTGAATCGTTACACATTAAGGGGTATTATTCAGTCATGGATTTCAATAGAATCAAATCCAACACTAATCCACTGTGATTGATGATTCTAAATGGTGCTTAAATATTTGTGATTAATTTATCATTAGTATTATGTTATTTTTGGCACATGACCTCCTAATAGTCTAAATCCTTCTTCTTGAGTATGATTTATGGATTACGACATTTGGGAAGTGAACATTTAGGAGATTGTTGGTTTTATCCGAATTGGTCTCAAAAAGGAGAATTTTAAAGGTAGTGAGTTTGGTATTTATTGTTACACGGTAGACGACAAGACTTTGGGTTCGATTTGAAATGTGAAAAGTTGGTTTCATTGCATGGTTGGCGTTAGAGATTTAAGTTCATGACTAGCTTATTTAGCTAGAAATCAAATACTGAAAATGAGACGTATCTAACAACAAACCGGTTCATGGCATTCTCTCCGGTTCCGGTTCTTTTGGACTCTATGTTGGATTGATCCACCGTTGGATCCAATAAATGATATAAAACAGCTACACACATGATCATACATATACAGCTTCATAAGTTATAGTTGGTGGGCAATATATATGCTTTTATATCATCCTAGTGATTATTCTAATGGTGGCTGGTTTGATGAAAAATTAGGCATCACCTCTTCCATGTTGAATTTGTTCTTAACTATCTTTTTTGAATTTTTTTACATAATGTTCAATATTTTTTGTATGGACTATGCAACAAAGTTTTATTATTAGTGAAAACATATCTTATTCAAAAAAGAAAACGGAAAATTAACATAGACATAAACAAGGAGTAATTCTGTTGTTAGGAATACATTTCATATGACATCCATCCATGCAGTCATCATCCAGTAATTTCACTACCTGCGGCGAACCTTCATGATGCAACTGAGGAATTTCTTCAAGTAATAACCTTTTCGCCTCAACATTTCGAACAGTAACGATACTCATCACTACAAAATCAGAAACTATAAATAACAAATTTTGTATATAGATTTTTGTTATTTGCTTCACACGTGAAATATAAATTTTACCTGATGTAACAATTAGGCAGATAAGGAAAGCAAACTTCATTGGTATTTTTTTACTTTACAATATATAGCGGAAGTTGTTACACAAAACTCGGGGTACTCCCCAATACGTAGAAGTACAACTATTTCTAGATACAATAGTTATATAAAGGGATCTACTGTAAATTACTAATTATTTTGTTTTTGTTACCAGCCAAATAAATACTTATCAAATTACAAGGAAAAAGTCCAGTTATTGACTAAGTAAAATTATATGAATTTATTACAAAATTTTGTAAATATACATGAGACTAGTATAACTGATATTCTACAAAAAGTCGGTAACAAACTAACAATATAAGACCAATTCTAGAGTGCAAACTAGAAAACAAACAGTTTAAGAGTTACAAGAGATAGATCATATAGTTTTGAAATATGGAAGCAAATAACAATCATCAATCCATATTCTATATTGTAGTTTTTATTTGAATTGTGGCAAGACTTTGGGTTCGATTTGAAATGAAAAACTTTGGTTTCATTGCATAATGTTTAACCTGTATATATATAATAGGAGAGTCCTCTCTCCATTTAGGGTGTCCATCTAAGCATCCATATAAGCAACACTATTTATTTTATGTTAAAATAAATTTAAACATTCATTTAGTGCATATTTTTGTTACTTATAATCATAAAAAAATGAATAAACAAAAAACGAATTATGTAAAATAAATGAGCTGTTAAAATAATAAAGTTATACTATAACTTTTTTGTTAGTAGTAATAATCTATTATACCACACATTTTATTGTGCCTTTACGGTTAGGTGTATCGGTATTTACTCGGGCAATCATCATATCTTGAAATAGTTGTATTATGAATATACATGGAGTTGTGTCAAATTCACACTTTTGATTTTTGGGCCAATCACTATGCATTATTTTATTGAAAGACAGTCAATACTCATAAATCAAAGGAACATAAGAAACAGAAGGTAGTTTTATTATAATGCATATGTGAAAAGCTACAAACCACAAAGAACACGAATCTAGAACTTCAAGTCCGAACCTTTTAATTTCTCCTCGATGATCATGTCGATTTTGTTCTCCATTTCGGGAGTTAGATGATTCTTCCAGTCACCAACTTCTCCTTTGCGGAAATAGCTTTTGTAGTCATAGTTCATCCATGTTTTTCCGGTTTTGTTAACCTCCAAACCGCTCAGATTACCAAGAGAGCATAGTTCCAAGAGTTTGCTAATCGAACCACTATCTTCTTCTTCCTTAGTGAAAGGAAACCCCAAAAACTCGGCAAGCCTCTTGACCTGGACACACGGCTCTGTTTTCATTTCCTCGTACCTCATGAAAAGGACATGCTTGGGGTTTTCCAAGCTGCCTCTCCAATAGCTTAGAGCATGGTCCCAAAACGGACCATAGAAGCTAACTCCGCCACAGAATGACTCGAACATTGACTCAAGAGTGCTTCTAGATACTTCATTGTTGCTATACTTGGACCTGAAATGCCAATCCGATATCAAAACATCCTTTATGTTCCTGCACATATACACAACCTTGCATGGAGAACCCTTGAGGCCCTCTTTGAAGGTGTGTAAAGGCATGTGAGTCGAAAACAGCCTCGGGGATGATGTTGAGAACTTGGTTAAGTCCGGTGTTGAGGTTTTGAGATACATATCGAACTCAAAGAACGGTACTATGCCATGAGGATTATCGGATAGCAAAGGATGTGTGAGGGGATCATCATCAAAAGGCTGTTTAGATCTCTCCACGATTGCGACTGAGAGTGCCTTGAGCCAAGTTGTACCGGATTTGGGGAAAGACGCGAGAATAATGTCGGTGTCTTGCGGCTGGAAGTTTCTTTGGTAGTTGATGACTGCTTGGAGAGTGTTGTGGTAATACCAACATCCTTGGTACTTGCAGAGCTTCACATGAGAATCTTGGTATGTAGGAAGTGAAGAGATCAGAGTTTTTGTTTCTTCACTTAGGTTGTCGTCTCTCGCGATCACAGGAAGATCACTTTTTCCAGCCATTTCTTTCTTAATATGTTGTACACAAATGTGTTGTTTCAATATGCAAACATCACCTATATGAGTAACTCAAGTTTCTTGTTGGATGAATATTTTAGCTTTAAAATAGTAACAATTAGTGGTGGTTGAGAGAATATCTTGATGTTAAATATGTGTTGTGGTTGTCGTCTCTTCATTGCATAGTGCGTTTTAAGCCAATTTATTTGTTAATTTGTGCTACTACAACATGTTTTATTTTAAAATGCAAACATTATTATTTAATTTCTGGTAGGTACATATTAGTCAAGTTTCTTGTTGGACGAATCTGATGAATATTTACTTCCAAAGTAGTAACAATATTGAATATTATAAGCTATACAACAGCTACCCTAATACTGTATATACAGTAAAACTTCTATAAATAATAATGTTGGGATGTTATAGACCTTTGTTAATTAAGCAAAAGCTTCCCTTTAACCCAACTCTCTCTTAGTGGTTATGAATCAATAGAGACCCTTATATAGTCTTGATACAACTTAATCATAACCTTAATTTTCTTTTATAAAGGAAAACTTTGAGAAAACCATGGATGTCCATTGGATTTTTATAACTACACTTGTAAAAATACACAAAATTTTATAAAATTTAATAGATCTCTACTCTTTAAAAAAACCCAACCAACTCTATGCAAATCCAACTCACACTAAACCTCCGAAGTAAACAACAAAACCTAAACCTATAAAGCGGAAGCATTAATTACAAGATGAAAGAGTGAACTGACTTCGCTCCAAGTTTAGCTCACTTGTTGCCGCATCAGAAACAAAGGTCCCTCAGATTCTTGGCTCATCGAACATAAAAAAAAAAACAGTTAAATAACAAGGCCTACTCTTTTGTACCTTGCCGGTGTCTTGTGATCGATGATGGTCCCCAAAACTTTTGAGTTCAATTTTCTCCTTTCCTGTCACTGAAAAACTTCCCTGCAACACTCACAAGAATAAAGAAAAGAGTTTAATCAATACGAGTTTTGAGTTTTTTTGCTTTGATCTTAACTGTACAACAGATAGACTAAAGAGGTTGTTTTGTCTCACCTTTCAAAGCTGGAGTTTCTTTCTCGGCTTGTGCGAAAAAGCTTTTCGCCTTGTGTGCTACTTCCGCTTCAAGAACCGCCTCTAACATTAAATCAGATCCTCTTGCACTCTCTGCAACCAAACATATGGGAATAAAGTGAGCAACTTCGGTTTCTAAACTCAAGCTATAAAAGATTCTACCTTTGCGTTGAGGAAGCAACTTTGCCATCTCAGCTGATACTGGAAGAACAGGTGAATCACTGTTTAGACTGTGAGTTTTTCCATTGACTGTCTCAGATAATCGTGCAAATGATGTTGCTTGAGCGTGCAGGTTAACAGAAGCTGACGACGAGCCACTAAATTCTTGAGCCTTATATGAACATAAAAATACAAAAGTGTGAATTTCACAATTCAATAAATAAAAAATGGATCAAGAAGGATCATAACATCAAAAAGACCTTTGTATAATGATCTACAGGCTTCTGTTTTTCTTCAACATTAACGGATGTAACAATCCCTAAAATACAACAAAACCAGATCATGAACAACAACATGCAAGAAAGAGTAATGACTATTGAGTGTTTTCTATACCATTGGTGGTGCTTGGACTAGGTTCTTGAGTTTTTTGGTTATCCACTCTTCGAGTCAAAGGACTAGAATCAAATAGAGAAAATCTTGCTCCATGGCTAATCGCATCTACTTGTGCTCGTAAATCTTGAACTTCTTTCGATATCTAAACCAAGTACGAGAGTAATGTAAGGCAACAAGACTTCAAGGAATATGTCATTCGAATTCACTACAACAATGATGTTGAGATAAAACAATGTTGATGAAGAAACAATCAAACCTCTTGCATCTGAGGTTGTTTCATGACACCATCCAAGTGACCACGAGCCATATTGATGTAACCAATGGCTCGTCCGAATAATCTTCCTCCTGCTCTAGCAATAATCGGAAGATCCTTGGGTCCTGTTAAATCAGAGATTCACATTTGATTCTTCCAATTAACACTCAAATCATTCGATTCCAGAGAAATTTGGGAGAAGAACACAAAGATCGGAGCTGGTAAAGCTTTTCGATTGAAGAGAGACTAACCTACAAGAGCAGCTGTGGCGCCGACGATGAGTAAGAGCTCACCGTAAGAAAGCCCAAGCATTGCTTCGTTCACCGGCGTTCCTATCGTCGGTTTCGTGTTGGTCTCGCCGTCTCAGGGAAGACGAAAGATCTTTTTGATTATTCCTTACGAGTCTTGTTGGGCTCCAATAATATGGGCCGTGAAGCCCATTTATTGATATTTTTGCAAGACGGGAGAATTACAAAAAATTGCTTGAACAAATTTTGAACATCCATCTTTAAACTCGTAATTAACTTGTAAAACTACGTTAGTATTACAAAACGAAGATTTAAAGTTTAAACACGTACCGTGTACAAAAGAGGCTGAAAATAATGATTATATTGTTTTAGCAAAAGATAGTGAAGTCTAAATTATTGTTTTATGGTATTGTGTCAATGAACATAACTTACGTATCTTTGGTTCGAATTTGGAAATGCATAGAGGCTGAAATGATGATATCAAATTTACATTATTTTGTATGGACTTGCTTTGATGTGCTTTTTTTCAAACAAAATAATTCATTGACAATTTGATAAAAACGTAATCATCAAAACCGAGTTCATAAACTAAAAAGCAAATAAAATACCAAAAAGTAATTAAACTATTAAATTTTTGAGTAAGATCAGAAAGACTCTTTGTTAGAGCTCATCATAATCTTAAACTCTTCAAAGTTAATAAAACTATCACTTTCTTTATCAACGGCTTAACCATCGCAACACATTCCTCTATTGTATACTTTTTTCATAACAACTTCTTCTTGATCATCTTTTTCTCCTCCACCATTAACCATCAAGCATGAAGGAAACTCCACATCATCAATTTGACCGCCACCATCAACAACAAGAACTATGAACATCTTATCAATTTCTTCAGATGTTATTTTAGGAGAAAAAACGCGAATGGCCTCCTCAAATTTGTCCCATGAAATTTTTCCATCTTTATTTTTGTCAACTCTCTCGAAAATCTCTGCCATAGACATTGTGATGTATGTAAAAACAATTTTGAGGAAACTGAAATCCTATAATCTATATTTATAGAAGATGATTGTTATTGTTTTGATTCCTAAAAAATTTTGGTTTTTTGCTTTGATATGCTTATTTGCGGATATAATATATGAATATTTACCAAAAATAAAAAATCTTTCAAAAATATAACTTTTTATAATTTATATATTTTCCCCCTTTTTAGATAATATCTCTATAACTTATTACTCAATAAATTAATCATCACTATAAATTAATAAATTTCTCTGCTCCCGAGTTGGGGATAATGTAATATTAAAAATTTTTGAATAGAATAATAAGATAGTATTTTTTAAAAAAAATTCTATATAAATATATGGTCTCATCAATTTCATAAATTAATAATTATAAAAAAATAAGAAATCAAAATGTATATATTAATTTGTATTCATTTTTAGTAGAGTTTATTTATAATTTGCATATATATATAAAAAAAATATTTAGTGAAACATGACTATAATATTATTTGTTTTTTTTTATTTTTTTTGGTGGAATGTATTCCTTAAATTTGTATCAATTATTTGTAGAGTTCGTTTATAATATTTTACTAAAAATACATAAAAAAAATTTGTGTTATTTTTTCAAAAGATAATAATTGTAGTTTCAGTGATGTCGGAGGTCTGTTGTGTGAAGCCGCACCACATTGATCATGATCAATTGACTATCCATCATTTCACATCTCTGCTTACGATGTTGTTGAGAGTCTGTGAGTTTAAAAATGCGATCAAGTTTTTGAACTCAATACTTCATAAAGTTATACTAATGATGATCAATGCGGTGTTTGGATTTTACAAGTTCAAAAATTTTAAGTTCATAGAAACTAGTTTGATCTTCGAACACATCATTACAAAACAATTGTAAATTTTTAGTAGAGTCCTTTTCACCTTCTTTTGTCTTCAATACAACTATAAAAACCAAAATTTTGTTTTATTAGTAAACAATAATAATAGTTTTATTTGTAATTGGTTATTCAAATATATTGATTATAACGGCAAATATTCTTTTATGATAAATGAAATGTTTGATAAATTATAAAAGTAGCCAAATGTCTTTATAAATTAATAATATTTATTGATAAGTTAATAAAAATTTACAGAACCCAAATCTTACTGTAGCTTTTTTTAGATAAAACCGAATCTACTTCTCATGGACAGACTCCGAAAGTGTATATATATCAAAGAATGTTTTCTAATCCTTCGCCGGCCGGAAAAAAATCTACAAACTCCGGCGATACCCTCTACTCCGATTCTCACTTCCCCGAGAAACCAAATCAAACTTGATCTGAGAATCTTCAACAACACTTTCAGATCCATGAAAACGGATTTGAAAATCCCCAATCAGTGAAATCGAAGATCTAGTTATGGATTTCTTAGAGCTAGAAGCGATCGAAGGATTAAGATGGTCATGGAACTCATGGCCAACTACAAAATCCGATTGCGAATCTCTCGTTGTTCCATTAAGTATCATGTATACTCCATTGATGCACTTCTCTGAGCTTCCAACGATTCCTTATGATCCATTGATTTGTTCTCGTTGTGGAGCTGTGTTAAACCCTTACGCTCGTGTTGATTACCAATCTCGAATCTGGTCTTGTCCCTTTTGTTTTCACAAAAACCTTTTCCCTCGTTCTTACTCCGGAATCACTGAAACTAATCTCCCGGCGGAGCTTTTTCCGACTTATAGCGCCGTTGAATACTCTCCGCTACCGTCGCGTCAATCGGGTTCAAATACGACGACTCCGACGGCTGCTGCGAGTTGGAGTAATGGGTTTAATCAAGGGGTTAGATCAATGCCTTCGAATTCGTCTTTTTCTTCTCTTGCTTCTTCTACTGTTGGAGGTGGTGGTGGTGTGATTAGTGAGCTTGGACCTGCGTTTGTGTTTGTTGTTGATGCTTCTATGGTTGAGGATGAGTTAAGAGCTGTGCGGAGTGATGTTTTGTTTGTTATTGAACAGTTGCCTGAGAATTGCTTGGTGGCTTTGATTACTTTTGATTCTATGGTTAGGGTTTATGATTTGGGTTTCTCTGAATGCTCTAAAGTTGTTGTCTTTCATGGTGAACGTGACCTTTCTCCAGACCAGGTAAAAACCCTTGAACGTTTTAGCTTCTTTCTTGCACAGATGGTGCGATTTGATTAGTTAGATGCAAATGCTTAAGAATAGTTAGATGCAAATCCTTGTGTTCATTTTGAGGATTGTGTTGAATCATATAGTTTGATGACTTTAAGTGAGTTGAATTCTTCATGTGTAGTTAGTTGATTGCTGTGATTTGAAACAAGTACTCTTTTTAGGCTTCTTCATTTTTTAGTGTCCTGCATCATGATTGTTGGTGTCAATAGATTGTTCTTCTTAGCTGTATTGAATTTGACTAAGTTTCTTTCTTTTTCATGGGAAAATTTTCATCAGATACAACAATTTCTCGGACTTGGATATTCTAAGCAGTTTCATCATGGAAAGATGTCAGCGATTCGAAAGCAAAGTTTCTTGCTTCCGTTGGTGGAATGTGAGTTTAACTTAACATCTGCGTTTGAAGAAATCATTCCCTTGGTTGATGTCAAACCAGGTCATCGGCCTCATAGGTCAACTGGTGCTGCGATCTCAACAGCATTAGGACTGCTCGAGGGATGTTCTGTAACCACTGGTTCTCGGATTATGGTTTTCACATCGGGGCCTGCTACAAGAGGCCCTGGGATCATCGTGGACTCTGATTTAAGTAATTCGATCAGAACTCACAGGGATATTATCACTGGTCACGTGTCTTATTACGATAAATCTTGCGGGTTTTACAAGAAACTAGCGAAGAGGCTCTGTGATTCGTCCGTTGTTCTCGATGTGTTCGCTTGCTCTCTTGACCAAGTTGGAGCAGCGGAACTGAGATACGCAGTGGAAATGTCTGGTGGATTTCTCTTACTGGGAGAGACATTTGAATCCGAGCAATTCAAAAAATGTCTGAGACATATATTCATCCGCGATGCAGATGGGAACCTGAGTATGTACTTTGATGTGTCTTTGGAAGTTGTGACGACTAAGGATATGAGAATCTGCGGCGCACTTGGTCCGGTTGTGTCGCTAAGACAGAAGAACGATATAGTGAGCGAAACAGAGATCGGTGAAGGCGGAACATATATGTGGAAAACGAGCACTGTCACGAATAAGACTTGTGTTTCATTCTTCTTTCATGTGAGCAACGAACAGAATCGAAAACCGCAGCCAGGTTCTGCGTTCTTCATTCAGTTCATTACTCGGTATCGGTATGGAAATGGAGCAATGAGGAAACGGGTTACAACGGTTGCTAGGAGATGGGTTGCTGGTAAATCGCCAGAAATCTCGTCAAGTTTTGATCAAGAAACAGCTGCGTCAGTTATGGCGCGGCTTGCAATTAACCGAGCAGAGGAGTGTCACGCTAGAGACGTTATTACGTGGTTAGATAACGGTTTAATCCGGTTTGCTTCACGGTTTGGAGATTATATTCAAGAAGATCCATCTTCTTTCAGGTTGACTCCAAACTTCTCCCTTTATCCTCAGTTCATGTTCTATCTACGAAGATCACAGTTTCTTGACGTCTTCAACAATTCCCCGGATGAAACCGGTTTCTTCCGGTTAATGTTAAACCGGGAAGGAGTGGTAAACTCAATCATCATGATTCAACCAACGCTTCTCCGGTATTCATTCGACGGACCACCGGTTCCAGTCCTCCTCGATATCCGGTCAGTGACTCCAGACGTAATTTTGCTATTTGATTCATACTTCTACGTGGTTATCCACCATGGATCAAAAATCGCCCAATGGAGGAAACTTGAGTATCATAAAGATCCATCCCACGAGACTTTCCGGAACCTTCTGGAAGCACCGGAAATCGATGCAGCGCAGTTAGTAACTGATCGGATTCCAATGCCACGGATTGTACGGTGTGACCAGCACGGTAGTCAAGCTCGGTTTCTTCTTGCCAAGCTCAATCCTTCAGTAACTCAGAAAACAGATCATACCGGTGGTTCAGATATTGTTCTCACTGATGATATGAGTCTTCAAGATTTCCTAGAAGATTTGCAATCTCTGGCAGTGAAAGGCTAGGAAATGTGGCAGCAAACCTGTAAAATTGGTTTGGATTTTAATCGGTACAGGTAATGGTTTTGACTAATTGGGTTATACAAACAATTAATATTGGTATTTAGTCATTATCTACACCTTATATTGTCAGGTTTTCTGAATCTTATAGATTGATATGGAAATTCTAAATGTATGATTTGGTTTGGACCTGATTTGTTATACAGAAAGGTTTTGATCTTTGTGAACACTACTGTAATTGTCCAATGGGATAAAAGAAAGTTTCCAAACTCAGGCAAAACCCGTTGATACGTGAACTATAAGTGAAAGCATTAGGAAACTATACACACCTATGAGACTGAGACATCTCCTTATACAATTCTTGTAACTTTTATATTCACTTTTCTGAAATTGTTTTAGCGCAAACCAGCCACAAAAATACAGTAATTCTCCATCATGTTCTTGGTTGCTAGTAACCGGGAAATATTGAAAGGGATCTTAACCGGAAAGTACCGAAATTTTTTAAGTAACCGATTCGAAGCATTTTTGCTTTTTTGGGCCGTTATAATGGGCCGATAATCCACAACGCCATATCGCGTGTTCGAAAACGCGCCGATAACAGAAAAAGCCAATAAATTCTCGGTGGGAAATAAATTGGTGAAATTTAACGGAAACCCCAAATTCCAGAATCCCCAAATCGAGAGGTTAAAGAAACTTCGATTTTGATCTTTCGAAGTGATCGGCAAGAGGTGACGGTGGACGGTGACAGAACTGTCGGAGGTAGAGATCATCAACCACCGGTGACTACTACTGCAGCGGCGACAACAAAGATGGCTATCCCGAGGCTGAGTCTTCTTCCTAACAACGAGCACAATTCTGATAACTACGAAGATCTGGAACTTGAATTTAGCTCTTCCGTATTAAGATCCCTAGAGAGGTACTTACCGCCGGAAATACTCACGGCGAATAGAGAAGAGAAGGCCAAATTCATGTCAGACATTTTGCACAAGTACATTTCCCGCGAAGAATGTGCCAAAGTAATTGCTCTTTCTTTTTGATCTCAATCTCTAAAATTGAAATCGGTAATAAGAAATTACGATAGTGATCTTTAGGTTTATCTTGTGATGATGAACAATTAGAGAGATCGATGTGAACAGAAGTTTCTGATGATTTATTCACAAAAGCTATTACATGATTATATAGCTACAGGAGCGTATCTAGTTTCCTAAAGAGATACAATTAGAATCAATTACGTTTAATGTACATTATGATGATTGATATGAGATCATATCTCATTAGATGAACACATAGAATCAATCCCACAATTTCTCAGAATAGTTTCATGTCTGTTTAATGTTCCAGGCTATACGGTTCAAGAACTATAGGGAGTGGATAATGTCCAATTATCAGGTGAGGAGACTTTAGCTCGTCACTTAGATTGTTTTCTTGATGCAAATAGTTTTGAAATGTTTCCTTTTTCTGCAGCCACGTTTCAGGGAGTTGTATAAACTTGATCCCGAATCGTTATTGCTTCCGTGTTTCCGCAAGGCGGTCAGAGAAAACACCGAGGAAAGCTTCAGACGTATAATGTTTGAACCGTTTCCTGGTGTTTACGTCTTTAAAATGTTTCAGCCTGACTTCTTTCAGAAATTGCTTGTTGAGGTAATAGTAACAAACACATCATCTTGCCACTTATTCTCTGCCCTGCTCTTACCTCTTTGTTTGATTAATCAGGTAGAGAATATGAGAAAGTGGCTTCATGAGGCAAAATTGATGATCAGGAAACCAAACAATAAGAGTAAATATGGTGTTGTGCTTGACGACTTTGGCATGGATATCATGCTTAAGCCACTCGTGGAGGATTTTATCTTTCCTATTTGCAAAGGCAAGGCGTATATATTACTTAAAAATGCATTAGAAAGACTTTTAAAAAGTAACATTAAACTTCACTATGTTGTTTTGCAGTATTCTTCCCTCAAGTGTGTGGAACAATGTTTGACACTCAACATGGATTCGTTATTGAAAATTGTGAAGATAGGGATGCTGAATTAGGTGAGTCCCTTTTGATTTTCTGATATTACTTGAGAAAACCAGAGTGAATTCTTTAATCTGGTGCAGTGATCTTTTAAATCTGCAGGCTTTCATGTGGAAAATTCAGACATTACATTGAATGTTTGTTTGAGTAAACAAAGTGAGGGAGGGGAAATATTATTCACAGGCACACGATGCAATAAACATTTGAAAGCAGGTCCAAAGCCAGAGGTATGTGAGTCCTCTTACGTTCCTATATTCAGTAAATGGCAAAATGGTTAGCTAATAAAGGAACCAATTATTTCTCACTGAAACAGGAAATTTTTGAGTACTGTCATGAACCGGGTCAAGCTATACTTCACCTTGGCTGCCACAGCCATGGTGCAAAAGCCGCCATAACATCTTGTAGTCGGGCCAATATGATTCTTTGGTGCATAAAGTAAGCAATCATGAAGCTTGCCTCAGGATTTCAGATCACAACTAAAACACCTTTTCTTCTGCATTTCCATTTGCAGCTCTTTGTTCAGAGAGATGCAAACTTATGACAACGAATTCCGAGACTGGTGCGGTCAATGCGCCCGTGAAAAGAAAGAAAAGAAAAGCCAGAGTCTTGCTTCCAAAAGAAAGGTTAAGAAAAGAAAAAAGGACATGATTTTGCTCAAGTTTATAAGATGTTTTGTTTGAGCATGGTTATGAACCTGTGGGGGTCCTTATTGCAGGAGATGATTAGGATAATAGAGTGAAGCCGAAGCCCGCTGAAAAAAATGAAGTCTATGCTTTGAATTTTGACTCTTTACTTGGAAAATAACACTGAGTATATGTAGAATCATTTGATGTAAATAGGTCTTTGTGTCTTCGAATTTCTTACATTACTACTATGTACATGAAAGTTACCAGTTACATGTTTAGGATCGGCTATATGTTTACAGTTTACTCGCCGTATCGAAGCAGTGTTCAGTGTCAGCTGAAAAAGAGTACATATAGCCGGTCCATTCGGTTAGACTCATGAAAACCGGTTTAGTAATCATATGTTTACAGTGTCAGCTTTTTTTTTGAAATGTATGATTTGGTTAACCGGTTTTAAAATTGTGAACCAATTCAATTGTGCAATTCCGAACACTAGCGATTCGAAGTAGAGAAAGTAACATTGTACCAAGCTAAACCAACGGCGATGAATGCTAGAACCGCGATGTGATGTGTGATTAAAGAGAAGGTTAGGAGGAAGTAGAGGATGATAAATTGATTCGGAAATGTGTGAGGTTTTGTGTGACGCGTGTGGTGGCGTCGGCGATGGACTAGCGGCGCTGGTGATTGGTTGTGCGGTTTCTTTAACGCCGGAGATTACTTGATTCGCCACCATTGTTGCTCTGGATTCTAGAAACTTCTGAAAATCCTAAATTCGTTGGGAAAAGAGGAGAAAGTCAAACTGATTCATGAGAAGTTAAGAAAGCCCAAGCCCATTAAATTGAGTATCACTTAATTCGTTATTTATACTAAAAAAGATCGTTTTCTAGAATCGAAGTTGGTAGTGTAAAAGAAAAAGAAGTTGAAGAAGCAAGAATTTTCCATCGAAGTGGTCAATTATCCGAGTGTAGTAAAGATAAAATCTCTTATCAGAAAATAAAATAATCGAAGTTGGTCAATATTTTTAGTCAAGTCATTCACACGAGGAAATTTCCCACCCAAGAGTTAGGATACGTGGAAAGAAAATCTCAATGACTAATGTGTTACAATAATTAGACGAAGAATAAACTAATGCCACACACACACACGCACAAATTCCACTTGTGATGACTGATGAACTTAATTATTATTATTAAACCCTAAGGTTTGATAAAACGGTATAGGGCCGGCTCTTTTCTTTTCTCCACGGTGTTGTGTTTTTTGAACTCACAAAGGAGATTTTGTACTTTAACTTCAAAAAGAAAATTGGTTAATTTGAAAACAAACAAACAAATAGTTATAGCTTTTACGCGTCACGTAATGTCTAAATTTTGTTGCCAAGACACGTCACTTGACTTTCTCTAGAGTTCACCTTTGATACATCATTTGACTGTCTCTGGTTTTCTCCTATATACGTCACTTCATCTAACCAAGAAGCTGAGAAAACTATTCATTGACCACGTTCTCAATATGTTTCACGTGTGTTAAATCAACAAAACCACACGTGATTAAATCATAATAGGTATATAGACACACCACACAAAAGACAACATCAAAAATCACACAAATCAAGATTGTCAAACACACTAAGAGAGAAAGATGGATAACTTTTTTCTAGGTTTGAGTTGTCAAGAAGAAAACAACTTCTGGGATCTAATCGTGGCCGACATCTCGGGTGATAGAAGCGTCAGTGTACCTATCAGAAGCGCCTTTAGGTCATATATGAAGGACACGGAACTGAGGATGATGTCGCCGAAGATATCTTCTTCGAAGGTGAACGTGAAGAAGAGAATGGTCAATCTTCTGAGAAAGAATTGGGAGGAGAAGAAAAATACGGTGGCTCCAGAGAAGGAAAGAAGCCGGCGACATATGTTGAAAGAAAGGACGAGAAGAGAGAAACAAAAACAGAGTTACTTAGCTCTCCATTCTCTACTACCATTTGCCACTAAGGTACCTTGATTATTTGTGTAATATTAAACTTGAAACGAACTTTATTTTTCTTAATGACTTGGAAAGAAAATCATAGTAGTTCTAACAAAAATCCGAATTTTTACAGTTCAAAATGGCACACAAAATTAGATATTCGGTAGAAATGGATTAGATTCATGGATACTAAATTTTCAGAATTTCGACTACTATGTCTGTTCACTGATCTTTGATGTTTGTATGCTTAATTACATGCATTGATCTGGTTTTAGAAGCTTATCTTAAATATCTATAAATTTATATTGAGTAAGGTATAATATAAAGTTTTGAGTATGATAAATTTCCAACTACAATCATTTGTATAAAATGTTTGTAAGTTTTTGCACTGGAATCTTTTCTTTTATCACTATTTTCTTTTACTTAAGGATTTTGATATAGAAACAAGTTTAAAGAACATCATAGATTGATATCGAAACAAGTTTCAAGACCATCATTTCTCCTTATATTCTCATTTTATTTCAGAATGACAAAAATTCGATTGTCGAAAAAGCCGTGGATGAGATTGCGAAATTACAAAGATTAAAGAAAGAACTAGTGAGAAGAATTAAAGTGATTGAGGAAAAATCAGCAAAGGATGGTCATGATGAAATGAGTGAAACAAAGGTTAGGGTTAATCTAAAAGAACCTTTGTCTGGACTAGATTCAATGCTTGAAGCGCTTCATTATCTTAAATCAATGGGAACAAAACTGAAAACAGTCCATGCCAATTTCTCTCCTCAAGAGTTTTCTGCGACCATGACCATCGAGACTCAGGTACATATTTAATTCGATTCGAATTGGTTGAATCCGGTTTTGGTTTCTCTTTGGTTATGACAACTTGACAAGTACATAAAGGTAATAATAGGTAGGTTGTTTTGTGTTAGTAGCAAAAAAAAAGTAGATGGTTGTATGTTTTTTTAATTAAGTAGTTAGATCTGTATTAGTGTGATGATATTAAATTTAAAGTTAACTTTTTGGCAGATTAGAGGAGAGGAGGTTGAAAAGAGAGTGGAAAGAAGACTCCAGGAAACTGAATGGAAACTTCTCTTTCTCCCAGAAGCTTCCTTTTACAAAGACTACTAATTCTGTTGACTTTCTGTCATTAATTTTCTTTTGTATTTAAATTTGTATATAGTTAAATACTTAAATTAACTGGTCATTGCTTTATTGACACACATAAAGAAAAATAATGGGGCACACTACTTTTGAGTTTTGAGTTTTGAGGTTTGAAAAATAAAACTAAGAAAATAATATTGATAGAATATAATAGAAAATTTATCAAGTATATAACCATATATAGTGCCAAAATTTGCAAATTGTGTGATAGATAATTTGGTAAATATGTAATGCATTTTATCAATAAAAAATACCATAAAATTTGATTAAAACCAGCATAAAAACCTATCCCAATTAAAGTTTATTTTGAAAAATAGAAATTGGAAAGTTCAATACTTTGGCTATTATTATTTATTATTCAATACTATTTACTACGTACACTCTATAGTAAGAGTTTTTAAACATACAATGTTATTCTTCAACTTAATACGTTGCTGGAACAAGTAAACAACTCAAAACATTAAATAACTAGGAACATAGGGATTAATATATTTGTGCGTTACAATCTTAATAATTGTGAACTAGTACTATCTTATTAGCAAATACACTTGTTCACCATGTGGTTCATTATTTAATTACTTATGAAATCGCCAAAAAAGACCATAGATTTGTCATAGGAAATACAAAAATGGATAATAAACTTTCACCTACCGAGTCAAAACAAGAAGGAACTAAACAAGAAAACAGCTCCTTCAACCAAAACTTTTTGCATATTTATCAAATATTTGAAAACTTTAAATTTGGTAAAATGAATGAGGAGCAAAATAAGATAATTTAACACAGTACTCAAATCTAAACCCTCCTGGTGGAGTTAAACAGAAAGTCATCAAAATAATTATCGAAATTAAGACTTAAAAATGAGATCAAAGTCATCTAAGAAGATAGATATGGAGATAAGTAGCTTCTTCACTTGAGAGGGATAAACCTGGAGGAATTGGTAGCACCAACACCAGGCCTACCGTGCTTTACCGGTTTGTATGAGATTGAGAACTCAGCCAAGTAATGTCCAATCATCTCCGGCTTGATCTCGACTTGGTTAAAAGTCTTTCCGTTGTACACACCAATGATGCTTCCAATCATTTCAGGCACAATGATCATGTTCCTCAAGTGTGTTCTCACTGATGCTGGCTTCTCACCAGCTGGTGCCTCCATTTTCTGCTCAAAGACACAAAAATCATTGACTCTTTAGTATTTTAAAACCATTTGGTTGCAGAGAAACAGCACATTATTCTATATATGGATACATAATAAGGACAATAGCACAAAAGTGGGGTATAGATTATCTGAGTTATAAAAAAAATGACATTATGTATAGTCGCACTCAAGACATTCTAAGACATAATCTTTATTGTTTAAAGCCATTTGGTCACAAAAATCGAACGCAAAGTTGCATAGGGAAGAATGCATATTTGCATAGAGAATGAAATACCAAAGTAACATTATCGAAAACCGGGTATAGATTATCTGAATTAGTCACACAAGACTAATGCATAGAATATAAAAACATGCTGATAATCTTTTAACTAAGAGGGATAACACGATTCTATTAGCCATAAAATAAACCATCAAAATCGCTCAACTTAATGAGACATATAAACATACAAGATACACAATTCCTAGATTTGGACAATTGAATATGTTGTTCAACAAACGTAACATTTAATTAGTGATGTGAGAAATTTTGATTTTACCGCTTTGCGCAATTTCTTAATCAAAGCCATAGGTTTTCTGGTCAATCCTCTAGAAAACCTTTAAAGACAACAAAACACATCATCAGTCTCACAAAACCAATTAGACAAAAGCTTTTGTTTGGTTCAAAGAAAGAAGGTAACCTTCTGCGAATACGGGAACTGAAATGTTTGACAAGATCTTCGATGGACATGTCGAGAAGCGCATCGAGATCGACTCCTCTGAAAGAAAACTTTTTGAAGGTTCTCTTTTTCACAATTCCAGCCGCAACAACCTCTGGTTCCATATCCACAAAGATTGGAACTGACCATTGTTGGATCGATGAAACCCTAAAAAATCCACAAAGCCTCAAAATAAAACAATGTATGCGCAAAAGACAAACAACTTAACTTAAGCACCAAATAAATAGGTAGCGCATCCTGTAACCCTAAAAATATTTTCTTTATGTTCTCTTTATTTTTTAATATATTTGGGCCCATATATTTGGAAAATAAGGCCAAGAGAAAATAAACATATTAAATAAAAAAAATAGCTAGATAACCCAACAATGTATCATTTTCCAGAATTTATTAAGTCTAATTCTCAAAAGTTTGAAGGTCGATTTGATGAATTTTTAATTACTGCAAAGTTCAGGCTAATACAACTATGAACTATCCAAGCAAATAATTAAGTGGTAGTGAATAGTGATCTAGTGTACTTATCTAGCTCTACAAAATATTCATGATTTTTGATAAATTATGATCGGTATTTCAATAGGCTTACCTCATCTACTTTACTTCATGTCAAGGCAACACTGACAAGCATTACAAGACAAACTCCTATAGCACCAAACCATCATACTTTGTCTCAGCTTGCACTAAAATTTCTAAAGCGATTGCTCATGTGAGTGAACCAATTTTCAATTTGGTGACACTTTAAAAACAATATTGTGCAAGCTGTATGCCAAACAACAATGACCATTGCACACTAAATCCAAAATATGTTTTGATATAAAACACCAAACATAAATATGATGTCAAAACAGATTAGTTCATTTAGGACAAATATCAACTTCTATCAAACATACCTCATGAAAAATGAGCAAGACACCACAATATCTCTCTTGATATCAATGTACTTTGTTCTTCCATGATACTTTGATCCTTCACACATAGACTATACAAGCTTAACAATCACAATAAATAGTCATCGAGACATAAAGATCCGAATAAAACTCGCAAATCTAAATAGATTGGACATCCAGTTTTAGATTGTTGTATGGTTTGAGACATTCGATGCCCTCTGAACTAAGAAATTTACACTCTCCTTTTCAACCGAAAAAATACACGGGTAATCGTAAAACCTATAACTTAAAAACATTTATCTACTTGAACAAATGTCCTAAAAGCCTAACATTTTTCTCTGCTGAATTTTCCGACTAAGTTCCTCCGCCGACGGGATGCCGTCGTAGCCGCTTGTTCTGGCACTTTTCCCCGCGCTCTGCCACCAGGCCTTTAACTCCTCCTGCTCAGATAAATTAATGCAAAATATTCAGATGAAAACTTAGCAAATTAGCAAATTTCAAAACTTTTGACATAATTGGTCAAATTTTATTATATACCTCAAGAAAGTCTTGGTTTGAGATAAACTGAGACTCAACAAGGCAAGTCACACCTTTAACCTTAACTGAAATTAAGCTTTTCTCTGAATGTCTCCTTGAGCTTTGTCCCTCTGTGTCCCCTGGTTAAAACAAACATATTTCAGTTGCAAATATTCGAGAAATACGCGAGTTTGAGTATTGATTTATATGAAAGTGTACCAACCATCTATGCGAGCTACATAATACCCTGTTCCTCCAAGCCCTTCTTCCCATTTCCCGAGCCTTAACCGCAAGAAGAACCCTTCGAGACCCGATACAGACTTCTTGGTGTTTATCCATCTGAAATGAAATGTCAAAAGATGTTAAAGCCTCATAATGTGACAAGGGAAACAGTCTTTTAGGTGTGAATTAGATCTTACTTGAGAACGTCTGTGCGGCTCAGGCGAAGCACTTGAACAGCATCAAAGACCGCCCTTGGTACGTCTGTGAAACCACTTATGGGCAGCTTCATGCCAGAGGTAGAAGCTAAAGCGTTCTTCATAGCTCTACCTTCAGCTCCTGAACCATACAGGGGAGCATTCGGGCATGTTGCAGCCCAGTGACTAAGCTGAAAACATCTAATGCATAGACTTGACGCTTCTTCTCTTCCATTCCGCACACTTATGTTCTGTACTAGATCTCTGAGCTCAGTATCAGTTACTTCCAAACAATCCCGTAAACAATGACCCTTTTTACCGCAGTAGAAACAAATTAGATCCCTCTGTTCCTCCTCTGCATTCTCAGCTAAAGAACCTGAGGGCATGATGCTTTTCATTGCTTCTAATCTTCTAGCAAACAAAGAAGCCATTGCTTCTGAAGACTCTATTCTCATTGACGAAACTATAGGAAGGACAGTGTCCGGTTTATCGGGCCCATCTACCGAGCTGATACTGGGTCTTATAACATTCTTGTCTGCCAGCATTTTCCGTGAATCACGGGTTTTAGCTGCGTCTGAGGCTGAAGCATTGGCCTCTTTAGCCGTTTCACTTGCCTTTTTCTGAGGGAACGAACCTTTAGAAGAAAACCGACTAATCCACAAACTTTTAAGACCAGAGTTTCTGTTGGTTAAACATGGACTAACCTTTCCATCAGCTTCACCGCATGTTTTTGGCTCTTCATTTGGCTTAGACTTACTAAGAGACATCAACGAGATGTTTGGCTCTTTGTCCTCACGTTTGTTCTCTGAAGACTGTGTTTTGCTTGTCTGATTAAATACAACTTTTCCTGATGAAATGTTGGGTTCAGCCACTGGACCAATCTCATTACCAGATGAAGACAAGTCATCCCCTTTGGAAATGTCGCAATGTTCAGGAATCCAGGGAAGTTCCTGCAAAGGAGCAGCATTAACATCATTCGGGAAATCCATGTCGACGACATCTTGACTTTGTTTCTTCGGACAATATATAGACTGGAAAAAAGACTGGAAACCGGTGTTTCTGCATCCACTATTTTCCTTCACACAGCATGGACTCAATTGTTGTTGGTCAACGATGGCATTGACTTGGCCATGACCATTAGCATTTGAGGTGGTGGTAAGAGCTACAAAAGGAGAATTGTCTTCTTCATTACCTTTCCAGATTCCTTTAGTCATATTTGATATCCAATTCATGAAGGAACTATCTTGCTTGAGCTTTGAAGTTGACCCCAAACATTCTTGATTTAACGTTTTGAGCCGTTTGCTTCCAAAAATCAGCTGCTCCTCAAAGCCTGGTCTTTTCTTTCCCCTTGAGAGCAAACCCGCACTATTGCAACTTTCTACACTACCAAAACTCTCCTCATCCTCATCTTCACCATCACCACCAAAGTTTTCATCAGATAAAGCTTTCTCTTTCCCTTTTGCTTTCTCACGACGCCTGTAGGAACCACTAGGTCCAGCCTCACCCTCCGGCAAATAGTCCCCTTTACCTTCACATGCTACAACAGCAAGAGTTGCGAGGTTGTTCTCATCCATTGATTCTAAACGATCAACTCTATTATGCGCCTTATCCCCTTCTTCTTGAGATCCAGCACTTTCCATCCTCAACTGTTCATTAACCAACAAGTCTCTGGTTTCTCCTTCCATAGCTTTCGGACTATCTACTCGATAACCAAAACAAGCACAAAAGACGAAGAAACCAACTCAAAATCCATAGTTGTCATAAATGGAAGAGACGCAAACATTATTAACTTGATATAACCATTTTACCTGAAGATCTTTTGGAACATCCTGCTTCTTCATTCTTTATATCATCATTGGTTTCAACCTTATCCTCAACCATTTCAGGTTTCATATCCTCAACAGAACCACCAATCACTGCAAACACACAAGAACTCTCATTATCAAAAAAGATAACTTATCATATAGCAACCTGAAAATGGTCTATTCATTTCATTACTTGCTTGGTTCACTTGATCTCGGTTTCTCAATTCGACATCTACGTGATCTTCTTGGTCTTCAATACTTGTGCTATTTGAGTGAATCGCCATGTTAGTTAGTCCTATATCAAAGAAGTTAGGAGAGAGTAATTTTGCCTTTCCCGTGAAACTGATATCTGCACATCTTAAGCTTAGACCGTTGCTAGGAGACCACACTAATTCTGTTATAGCATCAACAGCAGCAAACTTCATTCTTGCTTCTGCATTTGCAGCACCAGCAGTACCGGAAGAACAACGACGACTCGAAGACGAAACTCCTCCTAACTCTTTACTTTGCTCATCTCCATCTCCCATACCTCCTGAAACCAATCACCCTGAGACATAAAGAACCAGAATCCATACACTATTGACCTCAACCACAAAAATGAATATCACTTAGCTTACAAAACAAGTAACACAAACCCATCAAAAATATGCAAAACAGAGTAATCAAAACACTAGATTTATTTTCTAAGATCATAAACTCATAGAACAACTTAGAGAAGTAATTTGAAATTTCGAGATTTGGAATATTAGGGATAAAGGAAATTGATAACCTATATCTCAAGCAATCACTCAATCTTCAGAATAAAGTTTTGCAATTACTGAAAACCCTAAAATCCATAAAAACTTGAGAATCAAAAACCCAGAAATCTCATAACATAAAAAAATCAAACTTTCAAAGAATTAAAACCAAATTAGAAACCATAAATTACCTCCATGGATATTCAATCATCTACTTCTGCAAATCCTTCACTTACTGAGAAAACGAAAGAGAGAGATGAAGAAGAAGAAGGAAGAAGAAGACGAAGACGACACAGCGCCAAGCGGCTATGGCTAACTTGCTTCAAAAGCTTTTTAATTGCATTTTTGTTACAAGGTCCCCAGACCGCCACGTGTACACATTCTTCTCCATACATTTCCCGCCTCTCAAATATTAAAAACCATATTAAAAAATAAGATTTGCAATATTTCTGATTTTGGCTATAAAACGATAAAATGATATATAGAAGTTAGTGTATAAATAGTAAGATAATGATATCCAAAGATTTGTAGTCATGCGAGATATTTTCTTATCATTCAAATGCAAACATATACATAAATTAATACACTAGTTTTCTTCTTTGCAAATTTCTCTTTTATCCTAAAAATCTTATGAGCCTAGAAATTTTTTATAATAATAATGAAAATTACGTAAATATGTAAATGTAGTTTTTGTTTGAAAAAAAAAGAAAGTATGATGAGTTATGTCTTCTTACGCTGTCAAGTTCTTGTTTGATTCTGTAACTGTACGGCTGCTTTGATATTTTTTTCACTTAGCTTAGAAGAAATTAATATCATATATTTTAAAAAATTCTATTTAAAATAATTTAATGTTGATGGCATAACATTGATGTATATGTTTTACCAAGAAAAACATTGATGTATATGCCAATCTTAATCATGTATAAGTCCCATGGGTATATAGGCCACATGTTTGGGTCTTTTCTTCTTTCCATTAACGTCGGTCTATCTTTTTTTTTCATAAATAACTTCTTCTTTTTTTTGGATTTTTCCGTTCTTTAGCCTTGTTTTTGACTATCTAAAACATGGTATGATTTCCAATTTTGGGTTG
>Ga0041059_1000652_pt1 | contig 26764 bp, 19 predicted proteins | sample AraColnosormetaG_FD_56232 | JGI IMG/M metagenome (GOLD analysis project Ga0041059, IMG submission 56232) | Arabidopsis roots microbial communities from North Carolina, USA - Col MF nosort | ecosystem: Host-associated > Plants > Roots > Unclassified | place: USA: North Carolina | collected... | reverse complement strand
ATATATATATATATTATTGCATGGTTATAATATATAACCTAATGATTGTGTATTAATCTCGGGGTTGTGTATCCATCCGAAAAATTCAAATTTTCATAAAATGTGTGTTTGTTAAAGAGAAAATTTTTTTTAGCACCTTTACATTTCTCAAGGAGGAAAAACACTATCCATCCAACATTTCTTCTTTTGCTTTATTTCTTTTTCCGTTGACTGTATTGAGTACAAATTCGTCTTCATCTTCTAAACCTCTCCACTACTTTTTACTTAACTTTTTTTTTCTTCCAAGTTTATTGTTTATTCTCAGTTACATTCACTTTAGACACACAATCCACCAACATAAATAGGCAGTGATATAAGTTAATATCATAGAAAACAATCAGAAAATAATTCAGAAGAGAAAACACAACAAAAAAAAGAAAGAAAAAGAAAGAAAGAAGAAGAGATGAGTGAGCTTCTCTACTCTCTCCCCACTTGGGATATCCATAACCTTGGATCACTCTTCAAGCCCGATTTTAATCTTGGTAATATATACATTAATATATAGACACAAACATATTTTGTGTTTTTTCAATCGTAAAATATTGATACATATACGCATATGTAATATATGAATCGACGCGCATGTATTTATTTACAAGTTATTCAAGAACTTTCTTATTAAAGTGTAATATGTTTGCAGATACATGTGGTTTCATGAATAGATCGCCGGAACATATTTTCGGATCACCGGAGATTGATTACTCCGACGTCTCCACAGGTTACCTCGAAGACGCACTTATCGAGTCCGGTGAGAGAAGCAAAAGGAGACGTCTCTTGTTCGAGGATCCGTCCAAATCTTTTAACGATGATGATTCGCAGGTTTATTTGATTTCTTTAATTTTCTTGGAACTTTTCTTCAATTATCATTTCCAAATGTTTTGGTAACAATATAACTAATTAATTTGAAAATTGTTTATGGTTGAATATGCAGAACGATTGGGGCCTGCATGAGAGTTATAGCTGTTTGAATAGTCAGTTTGTCACTCCACATGTTAACACAGGTGAGACCTACTTTTGGTTTATTATTATTAAGGCTTTGGTTTATTATTATTAAAGCTCCGAACGGAGACGTGCGTTCAACTGCGGATACAGTGCAGTTCAAATAGTAACAAATATATATATATATATATATATATATGCAAAAAATTTCGTTACTATTTAAAACGCACCGCACTATGAGATTTGGTTATCATTCGAAACCTAAGTTTAATTGATATTAGTCATTTAAGAACTCAAATAAGAAAAATAAATAGCTTGAACTAATTATAGGCTAGGCTAAGTAGTCTTTAATTTTATTTATTTTTTGTCCGAAAAAAGAAAGGAAATAGCATAGCACTTTAAAAGGATTTGTTTTTTTTTGTGATAATAATTTCGTCCAAACATTTCTGTTTTTTGAAAACATATTTATGGTCCCAAAACTTAAATAGTTTGAGACCTCTTGAATGAATCCAAATGACAAAACATTTCCAGCCTTTATAAGTTTAATTTTGTTACAATTACTTAGTCAAATATAATAAAGCCTTTTATTTAAAATTTACTAATGTACAGGTGAACGTATAAGTGGAGTCAGTTACTGTCAGGAGACGATATCGAATGTTTACGAGTCTCCCGACACTTCTGTCTCTTATGACAAAATTTATGTTCGAGAAAAATCTCCAACCGAACCATCCTCATCCAACTGTGGTAATAAGAACAAAAGACTAATCACGAAACTAGTGTACCCATTTGGATTGGTGAAACCAGGTGGTCGAGAAAATGATGTAACCCTAAATGATATCAACGAGAGAATTTTGATGGCTCCATCTCGACCGATTCGACATCCGGTAGGAGACTTTGCCTCTCGACCATGTGTCTCTGGCCGTGGACCGGGCCTCTCCGGAAAAGCTGTGGTGGCTCTTACTAAGATCCAAACACAAGGGAGGGGTACAATTACTATAATCAGAACTAAGGGGTAAACTGTGTTATATTGGTAATTAGTTGGGGCTGTTATATATGTGTAACATAAATGAGGTTTTAGAAAGCTAAAGTGATCATTGGCTATGAGAGAAACTTTCAACTTTTGTATAGAAAAATCAGGCGAGGTAAATTTTGAAGATCAATGTTGTACAATATCCGGTGGATCATTCTAATGAGAATTGTTTTATTATCTTCTTTTGAATTTCTTGGATTTCGCATTTTGAGATTTTTACTCTTTATACTTTTTTTCAATAAGCAAAGCATTTTGGTATTTATTAGGAGAATATTCACAAGCTAATAGATCATACATAAAGTATGATTGGTAAACAAGAATAAAGAAAAGAAAAAAAGAAAGAATAAAGAACCACTAATAAATAAAAAAGAAAAGGAAGAGATGTAATTTTTAATAAGTAAGAAAAATAAAAAGGGTAAAAGGCAAAAAGATAAAGAGAATGAAATATTTTAAATAGTTCTTTTTTGTTTGTCAACAATTTATTATTTGTTAGTTTGCTTTCAGTCTCAGTTTTTTTATAAAAAGAATCGATATTAATTCTACTAAACTCATAATAATACAACATATTACAAGAGAACAAAAAGAAAGAAAATATCTAAGAATACATTAATTGAAAAAGTATCAGGATTTTTAAATTGAATGATTATTAAAAATCAAAGTTCATTGTATAGTAGTAGGCAATAATAACAAGCCCATGTCATTAATTCCAGTATATGGCAATAATAACATTTGTGTTGCACAAAAAAAAGATCATAGCCGTTGCTTGATCGATGTATAGATGAAACGGTGACGATTTAAGCTTACATACGATAACTTACGTAATGCTTATGTCGGCATGAGCCACTAAGCTCTGTACGAAAAGTGATAAGTGGTCATATGCCTATATATTGCCTAAGATAGTGCATGCATGTGGCTCATCGTGGATCTGGTTAAGATTTTGTGATATTCTTCTTGTTTTTGTGATGAGAGTTAAATTCGGTTCTTTATCATATTGGTGGATTAGCCATACTTTTTACTTTAGAATTAACTGGATGATCTTTCACATGTCAACTAACCTCCAACATATGTGAGACTTAATTAGATATGTTTACAATTTGAAACTTCCACATCAGCTAATTATTATTGAAATCGTAATGAAAACATTCGAATGTTTGTCTTGAGTGAAGTATTTAACGAACCGTGGCAATATAAGCTTAGTTGGATAGTTACAGATTTTATGCGAATTTTGAAGTTTTGACCTTATTAGTGGAGTCGGGGTCCAACGTTTTCTTTTTGACAACATACAGAAAAATTATTAGCCCACTTATTAAAGAAGAAAATTGACCGTAGCCAAAGAAATAAAGAAAGTGGAGAAATATTATGATCAATGTTAAGAAAACGCTAGACATGGTGGTGATCAGGATCTAAGCGATTTTAGACGTTTAAACCATTTATAATATAAATATTATAAATGTAATTTTATATATAAATATCTAAAAAAAATACATATATTAAATCATAAACAAAAATTAGAAAAAATATTTATTTAACTATATCAAACATTATATGAATCTTTATAACTATTTATATAAATATAAATTTAATTGAAAACTAAAGGTATAAACGATTTTAGGCGAACTACACGATTTTAGACGTCGCATCAGCGTCTTGCGCCTAGGTCCGCCTAAACTGCTTTTTAAAACACTGATTATGTAAATATGAATAAACGAATATTATACGAATTTTGTTTTCAAATTGGCAGATATAGTTTTAAACTTTTACCCAGAAAAAAAAACAAATTTATTACATTACGAGTGATAGATAGGGAAAAGATAACAATTGATCGGTTGAGTGAAAAAAACAACTCGAAAATATAAGCAGAATTGCATATACATTCTAATAACTTTAAATGATTTTCACAACTTTTATCAACATACACTAGCTTATTCTTTCTTTCTTTTTTGCCTATTACTATTATTTTGCTTTTACATTTGAATGAGTAAAACTGTAAGAGTAAGCTAACAATTTTGTTTTCTTATGTTACAAACATCTCAATTCTCATAGATCGTTCCTGAAAACGATTTTACTCGGAGAATCGATTCTCACAACGATTCCTTCATCTTCATCTTCTTCATCGCTTGATTCAACCATCGTATTTTGCCTTGTGCTGCTTTCCCCTTTCAGAGGAAGCTGACACGCATGTTTACGGGTTTCAAGCTGCTTCTTGGTCACAATTGAACTTTCTGATTTGGCTGAAACGAGACCTTGAGCTGGGTTTAGTGGAAGTTTTTTGTACAACAAGTTATCTTGTAACTTGTTATTATAGATCCCACCGAAACTTACACTCCTTCTGTACACATTAACCTATATTCGAGAATATCAGAAGATAAAAACCTTCAGGTTAGTCGAGAAGTTCATCGATAACAACCTTTAAAAGAATCAACATTGAGATCTTTTTTACCATGCTGCCGAAAATGCTGAGTTGCATTGCTCGTTCAGATAAACTTAATGTCGTTTTATTGATCTCTTGTTGTTGTTTGGCGTAAATATTTTCAGGCCAGCTCATGAGACCTCTGTGTTCTTTACGAAATGATCTCTGAAGCTGATCAGAGCTTGAGCTACGTGGTGGTGTTAACGAAGATGGTCTTCGATGTAGAGTCCTATCAGCTCCAAATGCTCCAATGTTGAAGATGATTGCTCTTGCTCTCGTCTCAACAATATACTGTGTTGCTTGTTGTGAGAAACTGACTCTCATGATACCTGTGGTCAAAAAAACAAAACACATTTTTGATTTAATTCGATTTATATCATTCGCTGACATTTAAAAAGGTTTGATCCTGCTGTACTGTGCAATTAATTACCTGAAGCTTCTGATGAATTATGGAAGCTTTGATTCCCGTTAGAAGGTGATAATGCGGCGGGAGATGATATAAGCTCTTCTTTGATACCAACCGGTTTTACGAATCCTTCTAATAATAAACCAATGCTGTTGCAGTCGATTTCGATTGATTCTCCCGTCACATATGTTGTAAGTTTCGAGCTTTCAGTTGAAACAAGGGCTCGTAATTCTTGCATTGCCACACTTTCAAATATCTGAGGACGCAAGAGTTTGAGAAGAACCAATGCACTTTCCTGCAAACAAAAAAAACCGAAAAAAGTTGAAGCAACTTAACAATCAAGAAATGAGTCTCTCTAAAATGGATTCTAATAGAGACGTACCTGCCAAAGGAAATCATCGATGGTAGAATCTGATTGTAGTGATAGAATTTTCTCGCTATCAATGAAAAAGCAAAGAACCATAGAATCTGTAATCAAGTCGCACAGATATGGCTTCCCAGTGAGGACTTCGTAGAGTCCCAATGTACTACCGTGAGAAAAAGTTGGATGCAGCGAGTGATTGTTGCTTAAGATCTTACTTTTCCACTGTAGGATTGTTATAACATTCAGTTATGAAGGTAATAGATCATACAGACTTACGAGTTAAAAGTAAAAGATAAGTTTTGGGTTACCTTAACGATGCCATCAAAAATAAGCCAGACTCCAGTTGGCTTTGAACCTTCTTTATAAAGCGTGACACCACGCAGTTTCATTGGTTCTTTTTTCGAGTGTTTTAAAGGTTCACAAAATGCAGGAGGAAGAGCAACCGATAACGGATGTGAGGTGATCATGTCGCTCAATTTTGGAAGTTTAACTATTGGAGGGTTTCTCAAAAGCTTTTTCAAGCCGGTCTGCAGAGATAGATTTGACCAAAAGCATAAGACAAAAGAGACAAGACTATAGTTGAAGGAATGAGATTCTTTAATTTGGTACCTGGACAGCATCATGAAGATGAGCGATTTCTTTTTCCTCCAACAAGCCAACCTTCTCGAGGTTTTCAATGTAACCGAGTAAATGATTCAACACTGAATATGTTACTTGTTTTGTTTTCACAACACGGAGAACCTGAAACCAATGTTAATCAAAGATTATATGTGCCTCACCGCAAGAAAGATAAGTCACCCGAAAGAAATGACAAGACTCTCAACCTGAGGAAATGAAGATCGGACTTTTTCCAAGAACTTTTTTGCTTCCTCTCCTTCCTTTTCACTTTCATTGATTACAATGGAACCAATATTACTCTCCCCTGTGTAGAGAAGATAGATAAGTATGAGACAAAACTAGGGTTGGGTTAATGTATTGTTCTTACTAAGTTGAGATACTTGCAAACAAAAACTCTGACAATTAATGATGATACGGTACAAGTTTTATTCTTAGTCATTGTTTTCAAAGTGTGATGCAGACTGCAGAGTATGGATTGTACATACCTAGAAAATCATACAATTGCTGTCGTGCAATTGTATGTGCGCGAAGAAACGCAGCAGAAATGTAGCAAGCAGATTCTAGTCTTTCGACAGCAAAGTATGTGACCAACTTGCGTGGGACAACTTTAGAATGAAGAAAGTTGTAGTAATTTGGGAAATTGACATGTGGTTTTAGACCTCTCCAATCACATAAAGTTGTAGAAACCTGATCAAGCGCCTCATCCACTGACTGCATCAAAATATTAGCAGTAACTTCAGATATTCTGCCCTCATCAAGCATCTCCCAGTAAGTTGCTTGCACACCTGACACAACCAATTTTCAAAGTGTCAATAATCTACCAGGTAAAATAGTATATTGGAGGGTACATGATCATAACTACCATTTAAGAACCGCATACGTATGTCCTTTAAACTTTTAGGGTCAAGACTTCCAATTTTAGAGCCATTGTGAGGATGATGAACTAGTTCCCCTTCTGAACCTTTTAGGCTTGAAATATAACTTTCAACTGTAGGCCAGTCAGCAGGTCCTAGCTCCTCATCGTCTCCTAGATCTTGAAACGCTCGTAAGGCCTTATTCAACATTTCGTACTTTGTATATTCCAATATTCGTTTCTGTCAAAAGGAAAGTGGTTTCTAATAAGGTTCTTCGAATACATTACTGACTAGAACATACAGACCCTATTGAACTATACAGCTTAAAGGCTCAGACTCAGGCTAACACGGTCACTTACACATGAATACAAAGCATAAGCAAAAAAATCTCTGTTTACACATATATTTGATTACTTAAAACTCGGAAAGTTATTCGTATGAGAGAAGTTTTTGACCTTGGGGGCTGGTAAAATATCCATGCGAAGAAGGCGTAGAACAAATTGGGTAGTGGATCCATTAACTATCAGAGTTAGGAACACAATTCCACCCGTGAAGAAAAGAAACTGCAAAAGAACTGAGAATATGAAGAGACAAAACAATAATTTGCATAATCATTTTAAGTTGTCAATAACATCTTTAGACTAACTTACCAATGTTCCAGTCTCCTTGCTGATATGTGAATTTCCGCTTGATTGCTGAATCAAATGAGTGCGAGTAAGTCAGCACAGAATCAATGTGGCTGGAAAAAAACATTGTGCAGAAATTTAAGAGAGAAGAACAACTTTAACAGATGTTCTTAAAATTAACCTTCACGGATAAAGAAAGTGCAAGAGCCACTGCGCCCCTCAAACCAGACCATACGAGTATAATGGATTCTTTCCAATCCAAACCATAGCCAAAACGACATAAAAGTGGATATAGAACTCCAACAACAACAACACGCGATAGTTGGATGTAAACGTATAGCAGAAAAAGAAATCGCCATGAATTCCCTGTAAGAAATTTGGGTCGTGAAGAGTTGTTAGATCCAAAATATAAAAAATAGTTAAAGTTAAGTATATCATGTGCCTTATGCAGATATGGTTCCAGAGAAAAAATATATGGTTCCAAGACAGTACATCTCTAACAGGTACTTAATAATAATAACAGACTGGTGAAAGAATACAATTGTCTCAGTCCTAGCACAGTGGTAACTTTCGCTCAATATTTCGTAACCAATAATGCCAGTTTTTTTCTTATTCTTGTAACTGATTCACGTTATGGAATTAGTGATCCTTCGAGAACCAAAGACCATGAACAGTAAGGTGTGTTAACAACGACAGAAAACTATGATAACAGGTGGGAGTCCTATGTAATGACTTAGATCTCATCTTCAATTAACAGTGAACTGTCGAAAATGCAGACAAAACTATGTTCACAAAATTTACTTTAGCTAGGAAAAAAATACTGTACACTATCAACATTAAATAATGGCACCTTGGTAGGCAATCTTATCACTGTCGAGAATGCCTTCAGCAATGACAACACCACTGCAAACATAAAACGAGAAACACAGTCAATATTGCAACACCAGGCTAAAGAGTAGACTGCAGTAAAATAGCTCTTTTTTCTACCCATGAGCTTCTATTTTAGGGTTGGCAAGCACAAGCATGATATGAGTCTATAAAATTTACCCTTACCTGAGGATAAATATCAAAGTGTTTGCAATATATGCAACCATTTCCCTGCACAAGTTACCGGGAAAATTTATATCACACAGATCAACCTTTTACATAGAGTTACAATATAAAAAAACAAGTCCAAATTCCACAAGTTCTGGAAATACCAGAAGTGATGCAAGCTTTTTTGACTGTCACCTTTAAAGGCTGTCCTTGCAAATGCAGCATAAAACCTGTTACAGTTATTTTATGAGAAGAGACTTCTTAAATGATAACAAAAGAAAGGGAAAAAAAAAATAACGAGATCACTGAAATTTACATGCCCAAAGTCATGACCGTCAAAACACCAGAAGCCCCAGCCCACTCTTGAGCCTGTCACACAATAAACTCTCAGTTTTACTACAAAGAGAATATCTTAGCACAGGAATTCAAGGTCTACAGAAAGACGTACAGTGTAGTATGCGAAATAGCTCACTGCAATTGTAAGAGTAATCTCTATTACAGTGTCATTGAATATGAACTTGAGCCAAATAACTGATGCAATGCCAAACGCCAGACCAATGCCTACACTAAATAGACAGAAGAACACGTTGGACTGATAAGAACACAGCAGCAACTTGATATCACTAACAACAGATGAAAAAAGATCAAGACATACGCTCCAAGTGCGACTTTAAGCAGAAATTTGATTATAGAACTCCAGTCAGAGTTTTGCCCCATAGCCATCTTTAAGAATAACTGGAAAACAACAATCGCCGTCCTGGAATTGTTGTTAAAAATCATGAAGAGTGAGCATAAATGTCAAAACTAACCAAACCATGACAGAAGATAACGTCATTTACCCATCATTCATCAGGGATTCCCCTTCAATTATGGTGCTTAGCTTCTTACTAGCACCAAGCTCCTTTAGCAAAGCAACAACAGCAACCGGATCAGTAGCACTTAAAAGTCCCCCAAGCAACAAGGACGTTTTCCAGTCCCATTCATACGGAAACGTGACCTGCATATAGCAAGTATAGTTTCATAACATAATAATCGATTTGTCTTTCTTTGTTTTCAGGACAGCTACTTAATACCAACCAGGCTAATTCATACCTTCACAAGCGATCCAAGACAAGCTGTTGAAATAAGAACTCCAGGGACAGCAAGTAACACCATTTGTCCCAGACACCTCTAAAGAATCATGCAAGTATTCAGTACCTATTTCTCTTAACCTTTAAGCTTAACTAGGAATTAGAGCCAGAGGAATAAACCTTAATTTGGTGAACTTCCATTGAAAACGAACTCTCGAAAAGAAGAGCCGGAAGAAAAACAGCTAAAAGAAGTTCTGGATCGATCTCATTCCCTGCACAATAACATTGATTCTATAGTTCTTACAAAGCCAGCCATGGAAGAGAAGAAAAATTCGAAACTAAAAACTTACAGATACGAATTCCATGGCCGATCTTTCCAAGGTTATGTTTAGCTCCATATTCTGAAACACCAAACAACATGAATTAGCAATTAAGCATGATTACGTTGACTTCAAGGATTAAAACAGATGAAGAAATCAGAAATTCCATGGAACGAAATCGAACCGAGAGATCCAAGAGCAATTCCGATAACGAGAAGAGCGACAGTGTAAGGAACCCTAGTTCCACGAAGCAAGTGCCTAGAAGCAATACCGAGTACCAGAGACATTCCGACGAAGAGAACGGCGTCGACAGGGCTAGATTCTAGTTTGGAAGAAGAAGAAGAAGAAGACGAATCGGTCGCTTCCTCCAGAAATCTATACGCCATCGTCGCGTCGATTACAGTCGTCATTTTATTTGAATATATCTAAGAAGCAACAACACAGAGGAAGAAGAAGAATGCTCGTTCACTGAAAAAATAAATAGCTGAAAGAGAGTAAATACTTATAGAGCTATACATACACACGTGTATAGTACTGTAGTGTTAAATTAAAATTAAATTTTACTATTAATTTTGTTTATGATAACATTATCATATTTTTCTGCTATATATTTTTCACAATTTTCAGCCGACCAATTCTTCAATGTTTATATTTTTTCTGACCAAGAGTATATTAGAACCAGAATTAGATAAATTAATGGAAATATAATGATGACAAAAAAATAATATAAATATAATATATAGTTTGTTTTGGATTTTATAGATTGATGTCATATAGATGTGAATGTGACTATGGTATCTTCACAATGAAATTAGTGCTTAATTTGTGTACAAGAATTTATTGAAATTGAGTTTATTTGTAATAAGTATTCCAAAACCTGGTTTGGCCTTAAAAGGAAAAGAAATATTCGTAGTTGGTTTTTTGACATTTTGGGACATATTTTTCTTATGATTTAATTGATAAGACCTCTTACTGTTGTACTTTTTTGAATAAACAATTGCAAATGTAAATTGGCTATTTTAGAATTAGACGACTAGCCTACCAAAAATACATTTATAATGTGGATTTTGATATGTGTGTGAGTGTGTTTACTTCGTGGAGTTTGATGTGTTTAAGGTTTCGAAAATATTTGAGAATTTGGATTAGCCTGACTCTATTCGGCTGATCCAAAACATTAATCTGATACCTTTCAATTCTTCACGTTAAATTTATAATATTTTTTAAACTTTCAATTATGCTTAGCTGATGCACAACAACATTTTCAATTTCGCATATCAGAATAACACCAATTATCATTTTCATGCTACCCAGAAGCACCTACAAGGTATCAAGTGTGCATGTTAAAAGACTGTTTGGGTTAGTATTGATTAATCGACCAACCGTCGATCCTAATGAAATGCTCAAAGATAGAATCCAACATAAAGAATCTCTATTGGTATTCAAGATTTGCTTATAGAGTAGTGATTGTTAGTTAGTTAGTTTGTTATTCTTTGATTTTCCAATCAGCTTACGAAGATTTTTCAAGAGTAGAGATGCTAACAACATGCATAATAATTTGTCTAATGGTAAATTCTACAATAGGAAAAGAGTTTACATTGATTACTCTATCATTAGTAGTTCAGGGGATAGTAGATGTTTGTTTTGTTCTAAGGCTTATGTTTATGCTCTGGAAAACTGGTTCCAGGCGAGAAGATTCAGAGAGAACTCGTTGATGGATTACATATCATGGTCGCTGATGAGTGTATGATTCGCCACCACCATCAAAGAAGGTGCAAAATCAATAAGTATCAGAGCTGTTACAAAAATAAACTTTATAAATAAATAAAATTATTGTCTGTGTAATTAACATCTTAATTTTATAGTGTTCTTATTTATCTGGTTTGGTTGCAAAAAATTGAGTTTAGTTAAGATAATCAGGTATATAAATTACTACATCATTCATTTTATGTACAAAAAATTTGGTTTATATTCCAATTGATAATACTTTTTACTTGCTTTGCTTTAATCAATTTCATAAACGAGATACTATTGTGAAAAAAAAAAACGAGGCACTATTGATCTTTTTTCTTTTGACCACCTTTTTATTTGTATCTTCATCATCATGATTTTGTTAAAGAGTAAAAAGAACATTACTGATTGTTATAGTCACATGGAATGCAATAAAACTCCTATAAATAGTAGAAAGCACAAGAACGAGAGAATCACTCTACCAATAGAAAATTGCTACTTATTAAAAAAAAAACGACAATTGTAACAAAAAATATCGATTATAGAAAGTTTTATTTGCTTCAGTTTATATCACTTGCCTCTGCCATTCACAAGTTTCTTACGAAACGTATTAAATAATTTAAAATTTTGTGAATTAATACGAATTTTGTTTAGAAGATTTAAGAAAACAACCAAAAATAAAATATATAAAAATAATCATTTCAATTTCTAAAAAAAATATTAAAATGTCGCAGATTTTATTTTCTTACATAATGCTTTTTATTCGCAATATTTTTTCTTAAGCATTTAGTAGAAGAAAATTCGTTAAAAAGAGAGATAAAATAAATAAAAGTAATATAATCGTCCTTTTGCCATAAGCGTTGCTCTCAAAAATATAAAGCAAACTCAGATCTCACGATTTTCTTCTTCCTCTCACATTAACACACATCATCATGAGATTACCAACGACGCTGCTCCTCTTTATCGGAGCTCTCATCTTCTCCGGCGCCGGTACTGTCAGATCCGATGCCTCCGACCACCGTTACAAGGACGGTGACTCCGTTCCTCTCTACGCCAACAAGGTCGGCCCCTTTCACAATCCCAGGTAAATCCAATTCTCTAATCTCAGTTCCTTTGTCGGTAGCTTAGATCTGTGATTCTCTTTGATGAGTGATAAATTGATCGTTGCAAATTTCTGTAGAAGCTTGCGTTGGTATTGAATTTTTGTATCTGACCTTGAAAAAATTCGATTCGTGTTCTTAAAATGTGATAGATCTTCGATTGCATTGTTATATGACTGATTTTTACTTGTGTTTGATGATTGTTGCAGTGAGACGTATCGCTATTTCGATCTCCCCTTTTGTATTCCAGGTACGAGCACGCTCAATGTTGTCTCTGTTATGTGTGGTTTTTCACTTTTTTCGGATTTGTGTATTTTGGTGTCAATATGCATTTGTTTTGGTTTGTGTAGAGGGTGTGAAAGATAAGAAGGAAGCTCTTGGTGAGGTTTTGAATGGGGATAGGCTTGTTAGTGCTCCATACAAGCTTAACTTTAGAGATGAGAAAGACTCAGAGGTGTACTGTAAAAAGAAGCTTAGTAGAGAAGAAGTTGAACACTTTCGAAGAGCTGTTGAAAAAGATTATTACTTTCAGATGTATTATGATGATTTGCCTATTTGGGGATTCATTGGGAAGGTGGACAAAGAGAGCAAATCTGATCCTAGCGAGTTTAAATATTTTCTCTACAAACACATCCAGTTTGAGATTTTGTACAATAAGGATCGGGTGATTGAAATCAATGCTAGAATGGATCCTCATTCGCTTGTGGATCTTACTGAGGATAAGGAAGTCGATGCTGAGTTTATGTACACTGTGAAGTGGAAGGAAACTGAGACTTCTTTTGAGAAAAGAATGGATAAGTATGCTATGTCTTCTTCTCTTCCACATCACTTGGAAATCCACTGGTTCTCCATTATTAACTCCTGCGTCACTGTCCTTCTTTTGACTGGTTTCCTTGCAACCATCCTGATGCGGGTCCTCAAGAATGATTTCATGAAGTAAGTTTTGAATGCTAACTCTTTGTGCTTGACTCACCGATGCACACTTTTGTTTCCAACCATTAACTTTTCCCCTAACTTTCAAAGGTATGCTCAAGATGAGGAAGCTGCTGATGATCAAGAGGAAACCGGATGGAAATACATTCATGGAGATGTCTTCCGGTTCCCAAAGAACAAATCTCTCTTTGCTGCATCTCTTGGTAGCGGTACCCAGTTGTTCACTCTGTAAGTCTCTTTTCAGCCTCCTTCGTTTATCTTTAGTTATTCTTTGCCATTACTAACTGTAATATACCTCATATGTCATCAGGACCATCTTCATTTTCATGCTTTCACTTGTTGGAGTGTTCTATCCATACAACCGTGGAGCACTCTTCACTGCTTTGGTCGTTATCTATGCTCTCACATCTGGAATTGCCGGATACACTGCCTCCTCTTTCTACTGTCAACTCGAAGGAAAGAATTGGGTATGTAAACCCTTTCCCTTTACTCTTTTCAACTTAAAGTGATAAGCTTTTCATTTCTCACCGTTCTTCCTCTTCAGGTGAGAAATTTGCTGCTAACTGGAGGTCTCTTCTGTGGCCCACTATTTCTCACCTTCTGCTTCCTAAACACCGTTGCAATCGCATACAGTGCAACTGCCGCTCTTCCCTTTGGAACCATCATAGTGATCGTCCTCATATGGACACTAGTCACTTCGCCTTTACTTGTGTTGGGTGGTATTGCCGGTAAAAACAGCAAAGCTGAGTTCCAAGCTCCAGTCCGCACCACTAAGTATCCTCGGGAGATCCCGCCACTCCCATGGTACAGGAGTGCTGTACCGCAGATGGCCATGGCTGGATTTCTTCCTTTCAGTGCCATCTACATCGAGCTATATTACATCTTTGCCAGTGTTTGGGGCCATCGTATCTATACCATTTACAGCATCCTCTTCATCGTCTTCATCATCCTGTTGATCGTCACTGCTTTTATAACAGTTGCCCTTACTTACTTCCAACTCGCTGCTGAAGATCATGAATGGTGGTGGAGGTAAATTTTTCCACCCAAGCTGGTTTTTTAATTCGGTTTTTGGTATATGGAATATAGAAAACCAAATGATAATACCAAATACAAATAGCTTAGAATTGCTATGGTTTGTGTTTCGTTTTAGTATCAGTTTCAAACTGATTACTTACGTAGGGTTTCAGTTTGGCTTGATTAGGCACATCTACTAAATCCTTCCGTAGATTTTAAATTCGAATTTGAATTGGATTGGTGATAATAAAATTACATTGTTATAGTTATTAATATTCTTTGTTGCAGATCATTCCTATGTGGTGGATCGACTGGTCTGTTTATATATGCGTACTGCTTATACTACTACTACGCAAGATCAGACATGTCTGGTTTCATGCAAACATCCTTCTTCTTCGGGTACATGGCTTGCATTTGTTACGGTTTCTTCCTCATGCTTGGAACCGTTGGCTTCCGCGCTGCTCTCCTCTTCGTCCGCCACATTTACCGGTCGATTAAATGCGAGTAAAACTGTTGCTGCCAATCACCCTCCCCCTTACGATTTTTGGTAGAACAAAGAAGATGATAATCTGTTCTTAGGTAGATAAAGAAGAAGACTTCTTCGAAGCCAGAAACTGAATACCAAATCGCTCTGTGGTCACATTTTTTTTCCTTTTTGTTAAAATGTTTTGTGGCAGTTTGTTTTCTGTGATATGATTTATAGACGAAACTATGTTTGTTTAGGTGAAGTCTTTCTCTTCTCTACTACTTTAGAGAGTTATCTTCTTTTTTTGGTAATTAATTAAGATAACTTTGTAACCTTTTTTTTATTGATCTATATATATTCTAAAGACGAAAAAATAACAACTCTCTTGAACCAAATCGCTAATCTATTCGATCAAAATCATCTATGAATTTGTGATCTATCTAAACAAAGAGGTGAGGGAAGATAAGAAAACACCGAACTGCCACCATTTGCGCAGCCTTGGAGACTTAATGATCCTAACCTGACAAGTCATACAATCATAGTACAACACACTTAACTCGTGTCTCCACATATCGTAATAATCCTTTATGTCTGCATTGCCACCGTAACGATCATAGATCATTGCCGTTTCCAAAGGTGGTCCTTCACGATTTCTTGTAACCCACAATGTTGCATTGACCGTCTCTAGTTTGCAATTCCCTGGCCGATTGCAGCATCCAGTCTAACACAACAAACAACAAGAACAAAAGATTATGACTTTTTTAAAAATATATCAAGAAAAGATTTTCTCTTTCGTCATATCTTATTAGGATTTAGTGGTATTAAATCTTGCATATCACGGCTTCAAATATTTAAAACAAATTAATATATGTACTTTAAATAAACTAATTTTTCAAAATCTTAATTGGATAAATAAAAAGATTTTTTTGGAACAAAAACCAACAATACTTTTAAAAACTACTACGGGTGTATTCAAATTAGAATTTAAAGTGATTTGAATTTTGTTGAGTTTTTAAATGATTTTGATAATTTTAGGGAAGTCTATATAATTTTTGTAAAATCCATTCAAATCTCACCTTAAACCATATGATTTGGATTTCTATATTTTTAACTAAAGAAATCCTCTCGAATCCTCCAAAATTATTAAAATTCAAATCCACAAATTGTTTACAATAACAACGATATAAAAATCAAACTAAAATACTAAAAAAAAAAATAGGCATATCTAAATAAAATCTAAATCCCAACCAAAATTGTAACAAGTTGATACCTATATTAGATTTGATATATATCTAAGTAATAAATAATAATTATTCTAAAAAAAAAAGAGTAATTGATTCGTAAGTACCTTAACAGATGGTAACAATCTTCTATCATACGGTGGCAAGGCATAGCTGTTGACAAACCGCAAGTGAACTCTTTGCAAGCGTCCTTGACTTTGTTCTATCTTAACCACTTGATATTGTTCTGTTTTACGTTCTCCTTGTCCATTATTATATTCTCCCTTGAAACACATTGGTGTCGGAGAAAACCGCCGGCTTTCCATCTTGTACACACCGGAGTAAGCAAAACCTATGAAGAAGACAATAACTAGGAAGTAGCTGAGCCGTCGTGGTCGGAGAAACATACCGATGTTGCTAAGGAGGAACAAGGCGAGGAGAGAGACGCTGACGAGTGTTTGTACACGTGGTAACGTACTTTGGAAGTCGCGGTAGTAAACGTGGTCGTTACGCATGCAGAAGAGATACAAGGCGTGGCCGACAAGAGGAGCCGAGAGGAAGAAAGTGATGATCGGAAAGAAGATTCCGGCGACTAGATTCCATGGCTTATGGCTTTGTGACTTCATTATTGGAGAGCTTCAAGGACAGATTTGATTTTCGTATGATCAAATCTCCTATACGAGTATTTATCCCCACAAAAATATCCTTTTGTAGGAGTTACTTACGCAATCAAGTGTTGACATGTGGCAAATTCACCTCAAAACTAGGCATGGGCTAACAAACCGAACCGAATGTACCTAACCGAATCCGAAACAAAATTAACCGAACCGAACCGAAAAGTGAAAAATAACCGAATGGATACTAAATTTATAACCGAAAGAACCGAAACCGAATGGATAATAACCGAAATATTTCGGGTAACCGAAAATATCCGAAATATAAATATATTTTCAAAATATTAGTTATTTCTATAGTAAATAATTAAAAAAAGTTGAAAATATATACAAAATGGTTAAATTATTCGAAATTAAGCGAAAATATTCAAAAATATCCAAAAATAACCAAAAATCCGAAAATATTCAAAATAAAATAACCGAATGGATATTAAATTTTAAAACTGAACCGAAACCAAACCAAACTTTCAAATTAACAGAATGGATACTAAATTTTAAAACCGAAAAAACTGATAACCGAATGGATAACCGAATGTCCAGGACTACCCAAAACAATAAGGCATTAGGAACTAAAGAAAATTTGATATTTTCGGCAGTGATATATATGGGCCGGTTTTGTTCGTTTAGTTGGGCCAAATTGTAATAGGCCTTATAGTCTACTAAACAACAATCTGACGTCATGTCAGAGATAGAAGACTTAACAAAAAGACAAGCATGCTTGTTTATAGGGATGATCGAAATCATCATTTCTCCAACTTGTTTATAGTTTTTCAAAATTCACATCTTTGGGATCGATGGTAATAATTAAGATATCGTTTTGACGGGCCAACACCTAAAGTAATAACTATGCCACGTGTGTAATTAGATAGAGTGTGTGTGTGTGTAAATAGAGAGAGTGTGTGGGTGTGTTTACTGTTTCCAGTAAAAAAGTTAAAAAGCTGAATGTTTTGACAAGAATTTAACAGGAAACAAAAACACTAGAGTGTACTTACCAATCATTTGAACACAGTACAAAAGAGAAAAGTGGATAAGAAACGCGTGCCATTCACGACATCTTTGGTCCCTCTCTCTCGAGCCTCCCGTCAAAAACAACTTTTTAACATGAAATGTTTTTGAAACATTACAAAAGTAAAAATCAGACAAATATTGCATATTTCCAAGTCAAAATCTTAGCAAAAATCATTTACGTCCTTCAATCTTATATTGTCACAGTCATGCCACCACAGGAGGATTTCTTTCACTCATTTGTAGTTGTTGTAGACACTCACACTCTTAAAAGTATATAATATTAAGTGATATATATATGTGTGAGAGTAAATGTCCAAAATGTAATCAGATCGGGTTAACTAATGACTATAGCTGATTCGTACAAATTAAAAATGGAGAATTTGATTAGCCGATTAGGTTATGATATTATACATATTCTTACAACATTTAAACCCATTCATGACATACAATTTTCAAACTATTTAATCAGAACCAGATTGACTATGTTTTTTGGATGATTTTAATAATTGAAAGCATATATCTAAATTAGTTACGGTTAATGCATAAAGTCATATTTTATCTATTTTTCATCGAATAATTGACAATTCTTTTTTGAATCACATAACCAAGATACGGTTCATGTCTTCTGCTTTTGTGAAACTTGTTGCTCTGATCAGTTTGTCTTCGTGAGATCTGGTAACATCAGCAGCTTAGGTTAAATTATCTCTCTTGTTTGGGCTATTGTCTCCCTTTTTTGGGTTTAGCTTCTCTTTCCCGACTAACTTAGATTTTGTTAGTTTGGGGTTGAGCTCTTGGATTACGTTATCAGTTCTTCTTTTGTTGTATTAAGCAAAGGTTAGCTTAATTAATTGATCGTTGTGGCGTTGAAAGGTTTAAGTGGTTCTCGATTATTTTACGGTTCATCCGAGAAACCCTTGACTTAGGCACTCTTTGAAAAAGAAGCATCATTTCCGGAGAAAACCAAGTTTCACTATCTTGTTATTGCCATAAGTGTTGAAGCAAGTCTTCACAGTTTGTTGTGCGAGAAGTCCTTGTGGTGAGCTTCGAAAGCTTCGTTTAGTTTCGAGTTAAGATTAGTTTGGTTTTTGCAATGTTCTCGAAAAAACCCTTCCTCATAGGTCGAACTTTGTGTCTCTTTGAAGTCTAAACTCTTCATTTTCATATGTATTGTATCCTTTCCAAATCTAATATCAAATATAATTCAGTGAGAAAAAGAAAAAACAAGATACGGTTATGCTTTTGACTGTAATTAATGATATTGAATATATTCGAGTAATATACACCATATTCTTTTAATTTTGATATAATTTGACATCATTTACGTATATATATATTATGATGTTTCCATACTCAAAGATATTATCCAATTATCATTATTGACCTGAACCTATGATTTAGAACAACAATGATTCTTCAAATAGTTTTTTTAATCATTTGAACTTCAAGTCATGCTTGGTTGACCATTGACTTTTACACATTTTAGTAAAAATATATTCTCCACTATATAGAGCTTAAATGGCCACAACAGCTAGACAAAAAAGGAAGACAAATACAAAAATTGCTAATATGATCAAAGAGTCCTTTACTATTTACATTATTTTGAATTCAATGTTTTTATAACAATATATACAGTATTTTCTTCTTTCCACATATTTTTATCACACTGGGAAGTGGGAAGACTACCATTTCATGCCTAAGTAACAATGTTAGGTGAGAACCACCAGCTCTATTGGCTACACAATTTCTAAATTTTATCATTGCATTGTTAACAATATTTGTTATCAGGTCTCAAAAGAATGTGTGACGCTACCAGGTTTTTAAAATTATATAATACACCAATGATTTGTACCACCGAGACAATAGCATGTCTATATATTTTTCATGATTTTAAAAAGAATAATATACCATATCTTTCAATTATTTGTTATAGGTAGACGTGTAAATGCGCTTGTTAACATATATCAATACATGATATCGTTAAGGAGTAATTAGTACTTTTGGTCGTGTGCGTATACAAAATTATCAAAAACATGTGTATACATTCATATATGTAATATTTGTTGACAAACTTCTGTGTGCCATATTTGGCGATAAAGAAATAATGTGTTGCACAACGATCAACAAATCCCTCACACATCTATCTTCAAGATTATTGTCAGAGATATTCGCAACATCATCTCCGAAGGCGTCATATGAAGCATTAACGAGTACTAATGCTCTTTTGGATTCGATAACTTCTATTTTCCAAAATCTCACTATAACTTTGTTTTTATTTTCTTTTTGCCAAAGTTACTCTATTATAACTTTGAGTAGTGTTCTTTGTAATATACCTCAAACTTTGTTTTAAATGATATTTACAAGCTTAGCAACAAACAAAAAGATTGAGTTGCAACACCTATAGAAGCAAAAGCCTAAAACCTCTCTTTCCGCATTCTTTAAAATATATGGTAATTTCCGTTTTTATTATTAAAAATTTTAAAAAAAAATCAACATCTACTATTTCTATTTTGGATTATTTCCCTTTAATAAAGACAAAATCTTGCTCTTAAGATCTCTTAAACTTTATGGTAACCCCAAATGTATTATATCTACTATAAAAACACACAGAAATCCACCTAATGATTCAATTAACGGAAGCAAAGATTTGAAACTATAGTGGTCGGATGGAAGAAAGTATCGATAGAGTCATAGAGATGTGGTCTTTTTTTAATGTATTAAGATCTTAGCTAAATAACTTCTGATTCTCATTAATTGTAAAGTATGTGTACAATGAACTATATATACAAGTATCAATACGCACATGTAAATGTCAACTATACTATATACAATCAACTAACTATATACACATATCTAATAGAATGAATCCTCAAACAACACACTATTAAACCAACTTGAATCGTCAAAGTAATTCACTCGTAAACACATCAAATACTTAGTGATTCCACACTAAAACTCACATGCAAATAGAATTCAAATACTACACACTTTGGACAAAAAAAAATAACTAAAAGTCTAAAACGTTTACCGAATATTTTTCAATGTTGATTCTTTATGGCCATGGGGAGAAGTCAATCTTTGTGGTATACTGTATTTACTCACTACTCATACAAAATTGCAAATTAGTCTGATTTCGATTGGAATTACTTGTTGAGCGGTCAAATAACTTGACGTTCAAGAGAATACAGAACAAAATTCATACAAAACAGATATAAGGATTAGTGGTAGTGAAAAGAAGAATTTACATAAAGAATTATTTAAAAATATTGGGGCCAAAGGAATCATAACCTCTCATGCCACTAAACCACGAGCTAATTGATGTTGTTTCTTTTGTGGGGCTTTTTCTCTATTACTCTCCACTATTCGGTCCTTTATTTATTAAACAGAATCAATAAAATATACTCTATAGTCTTCAACAGTATGATATATTACAAATTTATAACACACAAAATCACACTATAGGTGATAAGATTTGCACTATTAATTGCAATGGAAAAATGTTCTAAGAATAATTATTTCTTACTAGAAACTATTGATCTTAAAGAAATAGTCTCTTGTGCAATTGAATGGTAGCTAGGGTATAACCAATTGAAACATTTTAAAATATGACTTGTGTATATTTTTTTCTTTAATATGTGTATATGATTATTTATCAATGAACATTTCAAAATAGCATTTTCTCGTTGGCTGAAATAATCAAGCTAATATTTTGCTTAAGTCATACAAATCTACTCATAAACTTGGTGGAAGAAGGCAGTGTAATGATGAAAAGGATGGAGTGTGTGACATGGAACATGATATAAAGGCTCATCTATGGCATATTATATGAAACTAAACTAATTAAAATCACATAAAAATGGAAAAAGAAGTGAGCAACATTATGGTTACACCTTAAAGTTTGTTATTGTAATTTGTAAAGTCACTTCTCTGTTCATTCCCCCACGCCTCTGCCTCGACAGTGAACATTGGATCAACCAAATTTTACAAAAGACCATTTCATATGCGATGCATATTATGACTAAATTGGGTCCCAATTATTTTGACCACACACCCCACCATATGAAATATTTGTATATCGGTTTGGAATAATTTCTCCCAAAATTCCTTTCAATATAATTGCCATTCTTTTGTAAAAGGTTTTGTTTTTTTTTTAAATAAAGTATTAATACAATACACAACAAAAACAAAACAAATTATCCCAAAATTCCAAACTTGATGTGATTATAGACTAGAATTTCTATTATGTTCGTTTTTATTAGTGTTGTCACTATATCACTAACTATATTCATATTCAGTTGCTTGTCAATTATTTTTTTTTGCCAGTCTTAGATTTATTATTTATTGCACTGTTACATAGACGATTCTACAACGGACAATTCCTTCCGACTCTTATTAGATCTAGTTGCTTGTCATCTAATATTTAAATTATTTTAAGAAATGTTATACAACTAATATTTAAATCATTTTAAGAAATGTTATACAACAATAGTATATAGCTAAATTTTTAAATGGAAGTTTATATAATACTACACTTTTTCTTCATTGAAATTTGTGAAACATCTCATAGATACAATTCCCATTTAGAAAATTAGCAGTGATCATAATTCTTTCTAAGGTTCAAAATCCCCACATGGAGCTTTAATGAATTAAAATTATGAAACCATTAGAAACAAATAGATATAGGACTAAATGAAACTGAAAACATATTTTTCTAAATATTAGAGTTTTATTCTATAAACTGAACTTAATTTTTTTGATTATCAAACAACATGTATTCTATTAGATTAATAATGTCACTTACACAAATCACTACAAGTCATGATCACAATTCCACAAAATCATAAGATTGATCATAACCATTTAATAAATCAATCATCTATTAGAAAAACATCATATGTAAAAAAAAACGATTCGACAAAGATGTTTTAAAAATAATAAGCATCAACAATTAATAAAACTTAATAAATTACCTAAAAGCAGCTTTTTCTTTTCTTCAAAAAAAGCCCTTTTTCTTCCTCTGCTTTAGCATCGTCTCTTTATCATCTAAATGTTTCAACTTACTTACTTCTCCTTCTCCATTCAAACTCAAAAAACCTCCCTCCAATGACTACTTCACCAATCCGGGTTCGGATCCGGACTCGGATCCAAATCTCCTTCATCTTCCTCCTTACCCATCTCTCACAATCTTCCTCCTCCGACCAATCTTCACTCAAAACCGACTCATTATCACTCCTCTCTTTCAAAACAATGATCCAAGATGATCCAAACAACATTCTCTCAAACTGGTCACCTCGTAAATCCCCTTGTCAATTCTCCGGCGTCACTTGTCTCGGAGGAAGAGTCACCGAGATTAATCTCTCCGGTAGTGGCCTCTCCGGAATCGTCTCCTTCAATGCTTTCACCTCTCTTGATTCTCTCTCTGTTCTCAAACTCTCAGAGAACTTCTTCGTCTTAAACTCAACCTCTCTTCTTCTTCTTCCTTTAACCCTAACTCATCTCGAACTCTCTTCCTCCGGTTTAATCGGAACCCTCCCTGAAAATTTCTTCTCCAAATACTCAAATCTTATTTCCATCACCCTCTCTTACAATAACTTCACCGGAAAGTTACCTAATGATCTTTTCTTAAGCAGCAAGAAACTCCAAACCCTTGATCTTTCTTACAACAACATTACCGGTCCAATCTCCGGTTTAACCATTCCTCTTTCTTCTTGCGTCTCCATGACCTATCTCGATTTCTCCGGTAACAGTATCTCCGGCTATATCTCTGACTCACTCATCAACTGCACCAACCTCAAAAGCTTGAATCTTTCTTACAACAACTTCGATGGGCAGATTCCAAAATCTTTCGGTGAGCTTAAACTCTTACAAAGTTTGGATCTTTCTCATAACCGACTCACCGGTTGGATCCCGCCGGAGATCGGAGATACTTGCCGGTCATTACAAAACCTCCGGCTTTCTTACAACAACTTCACTGGTGTGATCCCTGAGTCGTTGTCCTCATGTTCTTGGCTACAAAGTCTTGACCTTTCAAACAACAACATCTCCGGTCCGTTTCCGAACACTATCCTCCGGAGTTTTGGATCTCTTCAAATCTTACTTCTCAGCAACAACTTAATCTCCGGTGACTTTCCGACTTCAATCTCTGCTTGTAAGAGCTTGAGAATCGCTGACTTCAGCTCGAATCGATTCTCCGGTGTGATTCCACCGGATTTATGTCCCGGAGCAGCTTCATTAGAAGAGCTAAGACTCCCGGATAATCTCGTCACCGGAGAGATTCCACCGGCGATATCTCAATGCTCTGAGCTACGAACGATTGATCTCAGTCTCAATTATCTCAACGGTACAATCCCACCGGAGATCGGAAACCTCCAGAAACTCGAGCAATTCATAGCTTGGTACAACAACATCGCCGGAGAAATCCCACCGGAGATCGGAAAACTACAAAACCTAAAAGATTTGATCCTCAACAACAATCAACTCACCGGAGAAATCCCACCGGAATTTTTCAATTGCAGTAACATCGAATGGGTCTCATTCACAAGCAACAGATTAACCGGAGAAGTGCCTAAAGATTTCGGAATCCTTTCCCGGTTAGCCGTTCTTCAGCTCGGTAACAACAATTTCACCGGAGAAATCCCACCGGAGCTAGGAAAATGCACAACTCTGGTTTGGCTTGATCTTAACACAAACCACTTAACCGGTGAAATCCCTCCCCGGTTAGGTCGTCAACCCGGTTCAAAAGCACTTTCCGGTTTACTCTCAGGAAACACAATGGCTTTTGTTAGAAACGTTGGAAACTCATGTAAAGGTGTTGGAGGTTTGGTTGAGTTCTCAGGGATCAGACCAGAGAGGCTTCTTCAGATTCCATCTCTTAAAAGCTGTGACTTCACAAGAATGTATTCAGGTCCAATTTTGAGTCTATTCACAAGATATCAAACCATTGAGTATCTTGATCTTTCTTATAATCAGCTTAGAGGTAAAATCCCTGATGAGATTGGAGAAATGATTGCTCTTCAAGTTCTTGAGCTTTCTCATAATCAACTCTCCGGCGAGATTCCGTTTACGATTGGTCAGCTCAAGAATCTCGGTGTTTTCGATGCTTCGGATAATCGGTTGCAGGGTCAAATCCCTGAATCTTTCTCGAATTTGTCTTTCTTGGTGCAGATTGATTTGTCGAATAACGAGTTAACTGGTCCGATTCCTCAGAGAGGTCAGTTAAGCACGCTTCCGGCGACTCAGTACGCGAATAATCCGGGGCTTTGCGGTGTTCCTTTACCGGAATGTAAGAATGGAAACAATCAGCTTCCTGCTGGAACAGAGGAAGGGAAACGTGCTAAGCACGGAACTAGGGCAGCTTCTTGGGCGAATAGCATTGTTTTGGGAGTGTTGATTTCCGCTGCTTCGGTTTGTATTTTAATCGTTTGGGCGATTGCGGTTCGTGCGAGGAGGAGAGATGCGGATGATGCGAAGATGCTTCACAGTTTGCAGGCGGTTAATTCCGCCACTACATGGAAGATAGAGAAGGAGAAAGAGCCGTTGAGTATTAATGTAGCGACGTTTCAGCGACAGTTGAGAAAGCTTAAGTTTTCGCAGCTTATCGAGGCGACAAACGGATTCTCAGCCGCGAGTATGATCGGACACGGCGGATTCGGTGAGGTTTTTAAGGCGACGCTTAAAGACGGGTCTTCCGTGGCGATCAAGAAGCTCATTAGACTTAGTTGTCAAGGAGATCGAGAGTTCATGGCAGAAATGGAAACCTTAGGGAAGATCAAACACCGAAACCTCGTACCGCTCTTGGGATACTGTAAAATCGGGGAAGAGAGATTGCTTGTTTACGAGTTTATGCAATACGGAAGCCTCGAGGAGGTGCTTCACGGACCAAGAACAGGCGAAAAACGGAGGATTTTAGGTTGGGAAGAGAGGAAAAAGATTGCAAAAGGAGCAGCAAAAGGACTTTGTTTCTTGCATCACAATTGTATCCCTCACATAATCCACCGCGACATGAAATCGAGCAACGTGCTTCTCGATCAAGACATGGAAGCAAGAGTTTCAGATTTCGGAATGGCGAGACTGATCAGCGCATTAGACACACATTTGAGTGTAAGTACCTTGGCAGGCACGCCAGGTTACGTACCACCAGAGTATTACCAAAGTTTCAGATGTACCGCAAAAGGCGACGTGTACTCAATCGGAGTAGTGATGCTCGAGATCTTAAGCGGGAAAAGACCAACGGATAAAGAAGAGTTTGGTGATACGAATTTAGTAGGTTGGTCGAAGATGAAGGCAAGAGAAGGGAAACACATGGAAGTGATTGATGAAGACCTTCTAAAAGAAGGTTCTTCGGAGTCTCTGAATGAGAAAGAAGGTTTTGAAGGAGGAGTGATTGTGAAAGAAATGTTGAGGTATTTGGAGATAGCGTTACGGTGCGTTGACGATTTCCCATCAAAGAGACCTAATATGTTACAAGTTGTTGCTTCGTTGAGAGAACTTCGTGGAAGTGAAAATAATAGTCACAGTCACAGTAACAGCTTGTAACAACATGAAGATCTCTGTTTTTTTTTGTTTTTCTGGCTTTTTCAATGCATTTTTTTTTCCTGTGAGAATGTGTATGTGTGGTTGATCAATGATTAAAATTTCATGATGTATCAAGACTTAATTAATGTAATTTAAATTCTGATTCCTTTAATAAATAACTATGCAGATTATAACAAATCAGAGTCTTAGTTGGTGAATTGTTCTTTATTACCGAGTGTCGTTAGCTCAATTGGTAAAGACCGTAAACGAAGCTTAGAGAACGCCGATTTGAGTAACGCTTGAAACGAAACTAATATTACACGATGTGGTTTCGTGCATGAAAGGATTACCGACATTGGCCCAGAACTTCCTGGTATTAGAAAAAAAAAAAAAAAAAAA